>SDBU01001093.1_pt1 | contig 39902 bp, 68 predicted proteins | sample 2277071 | NCBI WGS metagenome assembly SDBU01 (sample SAMN10397929, study PRJNA504765) | marine sediment metagenome | isolation source: marine sediment core GS08_GC12, 126 cmbsf | place: Arctic Ocean: Gakkel Ridge, Loki's castle | collected 2008 | reverse complement strand
AATGGCGGGCTTAATGGCTGGAAGCGAGAATCGACAAAACCATATTGGGAAAAGGTTAAAAAATACTTAGATGTGGAGATAATAAAATGAAACAGATAACTAAAAAAAGGAGCCAGCAACTTGCCGACTGCATCGTTCAACCTATAATTACAGTTATAGATTTAGCCATTCAAACCGACCCCACGGCAATAGATGACCTTGTGGAACTGAAAGGCAGAATCGAACATCAAACATCGATGCAAAGAGCAATGCCGTTTCCTGAAACCCAAGATGCTGCGGATGATGGCTATGCGAGGCTAAATACCCTTACAAAAATCATCGAACTGCTTGAGACAAGACAAGAACTCATAACAGTAAAACACCGCATCAAGAAAAACAAAGATGACTACTTTGGCATCCTCAAAGCAATGGGTGCAATATGAGTAAAGCCTACGGCAAGAAAATTCTACATACTTTATTCGATGAGCGGGTACGCAGGGAAAGCCCCGCATCGAGTTACAAGCGAGCCGACGAACTTGACAGGTCGGTTAAGCTGACTAAGCAAATGTTGACAGTATTGCGATTCGTCAAACAGTATGCAGGCAAGACGGCTCAAGAGTTGGGTGTAATTATGATGAGGGTACTCGGCGTTGAATGGTTTGAAACCCCCCACAAAACAATAAGCCGAATGGAGCAGGCAGGCTGGGTACGGCGAGAAATGCCAGCTAACGAGCGAGCCTATAAATGTTATATAACCGAGAGCGGAAAGGCGGTATTGAAAATGGAACATACTAAAGGAAAATGGAAAGCAAGCGGAAGAAGTAATTATTACAATATTCATGTAGCGGGTGTTCAAATTGCAAGAACGGAACATGAAGCCAACGCCCGCCGTATCTGTAAATGCGTCAATGGTTATGATGGGCTGGTGGAAGCGTTGAAGAAAGCTCAAAAGCAACTCAACTACATGCTTCGTAATGTTGAAGATGATACTCAAATACCATATGAAGTATTAGTGCCTATAAAGCAAGCTCTTGAGGAGGCCGAAAATGAAGTTTAGATTAGAAATTGAAACCAGCGAGGAAGATTTAATAAGCTGTATTTGCATAGCTCATAATTTACGTTACGGCGATGATTCTATAACGCCGGATAACTTCAAGCCGTTTGCTTTAAACGACGAAGTGGCTACGCAGTACATTGAAAATATGTTAATGGGTAGCTCGCTCGGCGAATTGGCGAGGCAGAGCGTTAATGTTACTATGAAAAGGGTAGAGTAAGGAGTTTAGAAATGAGAGAGAAAATAAACGGCTTTAGCTTAGTTGAATTATTAGTAGTAATCGGAATTATAGCAATACTGACACCTTTAGGAATGGTTGCTGTGAGGGCGATAAACAAATCCTTTACTACGAATAGTTCGGAGAGAGTTATAAGTGCCATGCTATCTTATAGCCGTGCGATAGCGGCGAGAGAACAAAAGCGAGCTGGCGTTCGATTCCAAAAAGACAGAGAGGGTAAGCAGTATGCGGTTGTGATAATACGTGATTTAACTCTTTCAGACCCAAACGCATTTCAAGCGTTAGATGGCTATAAACCTAAGAAATTATCGAGCGGGGTAATGTCTTTTTATAACGGCGAAGATAACCCTGTTAGTATAATCTTTTCTTCAAGTGGCAGGCTTGCTATTAGTAGTGTGCGAGTTATGCGAAAATCTTTACAAGATAAAGTATTTAATAATCAGGGGGACTATCTTCTTTTACAAGATGATTATAGCTGGAATAGCGAGATTGGATTTATTATTTACGATATGACAGCTAATGGGGATTACAAGAAAATCTTTATCAACCGCTATACCGGAGCAATAATAAAATAGTTAATAAATAAAAGATTTTACTTTACAAGACAAACGAAATGTGGTAAGTTCTAATTATGGTGTGCATAAGACAAAATTTAAAGCCGAGCGGGGCATTTCGAGAGCCAATCTCTATATTTGCACACCACACCTGTTCGGCTTTATTATTTAAGGGAGATTTGAAATGCCAATTTCAGAAGAACAACGAAAAAACAGGCGGGGACATTTAGGCTCGTCGGATATGTCGGCGATACTTGGTGTTGACCCGTGGCGTAATGCGTATGATGTATGGCTGGAGAAAACCGAAAAGCTAACCGATAAAGACAGCGACAAAGTTTATCTCGCCGCCGGTAACTTCTTTGAAAACGGGATTATCGAATGGGCTGAAACCGAACTCGGTGAGATAAAGACCGAGGAAAACGGCGAGGCGTTATTTCGTAAGGCGGTTGGCTTCCCTATCGCATCACACCCTGACGGAGAGGTTATAGCCGACGGCGTACCGGTCGAAGCTAAGACGGCGGGGCTTTTCGGCCCACTAATGGAAACCTACGGCGATGAGGGTACGGACGAGCTACCCGATAGGATTATCATACAAGACCACGTCCACATGCTTTGTATGGACAGGGAGTTATGCCATACACCATCTTTTATCGGCGGTAAAGGTTTTGTAATGTATCGGGTGCATCTCGACCCCGAAATAATGGACATTATAAAAGATAAGTCAATCGAGTTTTGGGATAATTACGTTGTTAAAGATGAGCCGCCGCCGGATATTATACCATCGGTCGAACTGTCAAGGCGTATGAAACGCCAAGCCAATAAAACAATCGACATCGAAACCATTATCGTACAGAACTGGCTTAACGCTAAACATAGTTTGAAAATTGCAGATGCGATTAAAGACGGTGCGGAATCCGAAATGCTTGTAGCGTTAGGCGATGCCGAAGCGGGTAATTGCGAGCTTGGAATGGTAACTTATTTCGAGCAGGTAACGAAGCGTATCGACTCGAAACGGTTGAGGATAGAAAAGCCGGAAATAGCAAAAGAATATGGAAAAGAATCAAAGTTTCGTGTAGCACGATTAAAGAAGCCGAAAAATAAAGCAGGTAAAAATTAAGGGAGATTGAAATGACTGAAAAAAATGATGCAGTAGCACGGCGTAAAGACCATTTAAGCGGTTTATTGAGTAAGGAAAGTTTCCAAAACTCGCTTAGAGATGTATTGCCGAAGCATTTAACGCCGGAGCGAATCGTAAAAATGGCTTTAGTTGCGGCAAGCCGCCAGCCTAAACTTTACGAATGTACCGATGCAAGTATAGTGCAGGCCATAATGAAGTCCGGCGAGCTTGGCCTTGACTGTACCGGAACGTTAGGGCAGGGATATTTAGTCCCGTACTTTAACAGTAAAATTAAAAAACTTGAATGTCAATTTATTGCTGGCTATCAGGGGTTGATAAACTTGGCACGGCGAAGCGGTAACATTAAGCGTATCGAATCGAGGGTAGTTTACGAAGCCGATACTTTTAGCGTTGACTACGGCACAGACCAATCATTAACGCACAAGCCATATCTCGGCGACGAAGATAAAGGGAATATTGTTTGCGTTTACGCTATCGCTGAAATGGTCGGCGGCGGTACTCAAATTGAAATAATGACGCTTGCGGAAGTGCAAGGAATACAAGGGAGGAGTAAAGCGGGTAAATCTGGGCCGTGGAGTACAGATTTTTCAGAGATGGCACGCAAAACCGTTATACGTCGAATCGCAAAATACTTGCCCTTATCGCCGGAACTTGAAACGGCATTAGTCGCCGACGATGCACAATTTGACTTTGCTAAACACGGAGCGGCTACTGCCAGCGTTGCCGCCGGTAGCGACGCTTTAAAAGGCAGGCTAAGAAAGGACGTTGAAAGTAAAGATGTAACACCCGAACCGACAGAAGAATCGATCGATGAACCAATAGAAGATACCCCGCCTCAATTACAATGGTATTGCAGTAAATGCGAAAAAGACCTTGAGACGCTAACCGACAACGGTTTATGCCCTACCTGCTTAACCAATAAAAATATAATTGACAGGGAAAAATCGGAGATTGATGAATGATATCTAAAAAGAACATAGACAAGGGGAAGTATTATGGCATCTAAAATTGCATGGACAGAGGAAACATGGGAATTAACTGGCGGGTGCGATAAGTGTAGTGTCGGCTGCCAAGAATGTTACGCCCTTAAATTGATTTGGCGGTTCGCTCATAATCCAAGTCTCGGTGATAGATACCACGGCTTAGTTGAAAAAATCAACGGCAAATTAAACTGGACAGGTAAGATAAAACTATTCGAGGACAGGCTTGAACAACCGCTAAAGCGAAAGAAACCTACGACATACTTTGTATGCCCCAGAAGTGATTTATTCCATCCGGACGTCCCGTTTATTTTTATCGAAAAAGTTATGGCTGTAATTGAGGAATGTCCACAACACAACTTTATATTTTTATCGAAGCGTAGTATGACAGAATATTTTTTAAGCAAGCAGTTTGAATTATCCTGTTGCCCCAACCTTATCGGAATGGCAACCATTGAGAATCAAGAGCAGGCTGATATTAGAGTCCCTGACCTTTTACAATGCGGATTTGCGACGACAGGCTTGAGCGTTGAGCCGATGTTGGGGCAAGTGTCGCTTCGGTGGTTAGCTGCGTGGCCTGAAAACGCTCCCACAACGGCAATGAATCCTTACAATAACGGGAACACCAATGAACTTGATGGCTTACGCAGACTTGACTGGGTAATCATAGGTGCTGAAAGCGGAGCAAACCGCAGGGAATGTAAAATAGAACATGTTATAAACTTAGTTGAGCAATGCAAAGCGGCGGGTGTGCCTGTATTTGTGAAACAGATTCACATTAACGGCAAAATTGTCAAAGATATAAACCTTTTCCCAGAGGATTTAAGATTTCGCCAGTACCCAAAGGAGCTAAATAATGAAAAAAGGAAAAGCAATAAGCAAGGCTGATGCGACCGAAATCAACCTTAATAATCAAATCGCCGAGCTAAAGGCGGAGAATGATGAAAATCTTACAATAATGCACTCTTTAAAAGAAAAAATATTTAAAGAACTTGCCAATACAAGAATATCAGAGAAACAGCGATGCCGCGAAAGGTGGTGGATTATGAGTACTATTAACTGTGCAAATTGTAATTATGATTGCAAAGGCAGGGGTGCTATTAACGTACTTACTTGTTGCGATTTTTTTACACCAATAACAGTTGCGGAATTTGATAAAGTCCAAGCCGAACTCGATAAGTACCGAGTGATGCCAGAAAGGCGAAAAAATGAACCCATACAGAGCAAACAGAATAGATAACGGCAAAGTGGTTTTTGGAAGCCATTTTGAAGACGCAAGAGGTTTTCACTTTATAATACCAAAAGGCTTACGGGCTTGCTATGCTAAAAAACTTGGCTGGGAAGTTGGTTTTTTCTACGAAGTCCACCCCGCCTCCCTTGCCCAGAACACAACAGTCAAGGACAAGGACGATAAGCCTATCTTTGGCAGCTTTGAGGTTGAAGATAAAAAACTAAGCAACGGTGGAGATATATTAATGGACAACCAGGGCAATGTTGGTAATGTTATATGGGTAAGAGGTGGTCAGGGCTGGGTTGTTAATTGGCACAGAAAAGACGGAACTTACGACACAGACACTTGTTTAGGTTATGGTAAAATCATCGGCACGCAATGGAAAGGGACAGAATGAGAACTGGTAGCTGTTTATTTTTTCATAACTGGTATCACGGCAACTTTATACCATCCCATCATGGAGGCGGACGGCTTAGAGGTTGTCTTGACTGTGATATTGTCCAAAAAGAAGTTAAGAATAAAAAGGGTAAGTGGAAATGGAAAACAATCTGCGAGCCGACAAATCTATGCGACCACTGCAAACCATTCAAAATCAAAGCCCTTAACCAGGCCGCCGACGAGATAGAGGAGAAGAAATGAAGCAGTGTAAGCATTGCAGGTACGATAGGGGTCATTTTTGGTATTGTAATCGATGTACAGGTAATGGCCGATACAAACGCAAACGCTGGCTCTGGTTTGCTTGGTGGATATTAAAATAACCCCTGCCATATTATGGCTTATAATTGAAAGGATAGGAAAATGACTAATACCGGAGTTAAGCTCAAAACAGACGACTTTGAAAAACTAAAAAAGCTGGTCAGTCAAGGCTGGCAGCATGGAGAAACTATGATTGTTTTCTCGGTTGGAGATGGTATCAAAAAAGATTCTGCAACAGTAGATGCAGAGAAAGCCTGCCATCAGCTCGCCTTAGATTACGGCTTACCCGAAATAACTGGATATTATGGCATTACAAACGATGGTGAGTTTGTAGAATGCTAACCCCACAGCAGAAAGGATAGGTGGACAGTATGGCAATGAAAAGATACGAAGATGGCGAATATATGAATTTAATTTGGGATGGGAGTCCAGACGCTTATTACATCAGGGGACATGTTAGTCATGAAGCTGGAATTGACACGTTGATAGATTTTGGTGCGATTGATAATGAGACGGAGGTCGGGCAAGCAGTTCATAAATACGGACGATGGTCTATGCAGGGCGATACACTAGAGGGTTGCGATTGTACTTTGAGAGAGTATATGGAATCGGGCAGAGGACGTTTCAAGATAACAATGTTTGGGGTAGGAATATTTGCGGAACAAAGCAAGAAAGGATAGTGGACAGTATGGATAAGAGTTGCAGTAGTTGTTATTTCGGTCTGATTTGTAAATATCGACCAGATGTAGACGAAATACTAAAAACTTGGTTTGATTATACTGACAGAGAAAGGCAAAACGCAGAAAATGAAATTTTCACTTTGGTTGCAAGTTATTGTCGCCACTACAAAAGGGCTTAACCAATGAAACCAACCCACCAACAACTCATAAAACAAATAGGCACAGACGAATTCACAAAGACTGTATCGCCGCTTATGGCTGAATTACAGGAGAAGCCGTGGAAGCATAATTTCAAGAATAGCGATAACTGTCGAAAGTGTAATATTTACTTGGAAGAAACGGAAAGAATCGAATATTGCACCGTCCCCGACCCGCCACAAGGCAGCATAGCAGACTGGAGCTATCAGCTTCGGAATTTGGCCGTGGAGAAAGTGGGCAGAGAAGAATACGAGCATAAGCTACATTTTATATGCTGGCATGTTTTTAAAATATATTCATCATTAGCCAAACCCGAACACATCATCATCGCCAGCTTATTGGCGTTGGGACTTATTGAATAAGGAGAAATATGGCAAAGGTAACACCAAGAACAAAGGCGTGGAAAGCATTTAGTGCGTATATCCGAGCCAGAGACGCTATAAAAACCACAGGCGATATAAACTATTGCAAGTGCATTACCTGTAACGCCATTAAGCCTACGTTTAGCATTGGTTGTATTCAGGCAGGGCATTTTGTGCCCGGTAGATGCAACGCCGTCCTGTTCGACGAAGAAGCCACTAACGGCCAGTGCTACGGCTGCAACTGCGGTCAAGGCGGTATGTGGGTTGAGTACAGGCGGGTTATGGTTTGCAGGCACGGCGAAGAAAAGACCGAAGAAATAGAGAACCGAAAATATCAGACTGTTAAATACACAAAGACAGACTACAAGGATATAGAAGAAAAATACAAAGCCAAGCTGAAAGAGATTACTTAAGGACAGCTGGAGCAGGCACGGATGCTTAAAAAGTGAATATGAGGCAAAAGACGCATTGCGTTGGGAAACTATCCGGCAGGGATGTCGTTAATAGATTGTCCCGTGTAGCTGCTGATAGTGCTGTAGGCTACCGTTTGCCTCATATTTTTTAAAAATAAAATAAGATTTTTGTTTACAACTGGCGAGAAAAGGATAGAATATCAATTATGGACGATATGTTAAACGAATACGGAAATTCAAAACAAGCAAAAAAGCCCTGCGGTTCGGTAATTCACGCATATTCGTATTCGTGCTTGTCGTCCATACCCGCAGGGCTTTATTTTTTTGGGTTAATTTATGGCAAAAATACAAGTAAAATACGTACAGTTTGAACCGTCTGCGTTTTTATCTGATGCAGATTATCAAATTATGACGGCAGAACAACGAGGAATTTATTGTTCAATTATTTTTTATCTATACGCTAATGGTGGCAAAATGCCAGTTAACGGTGAGCAAACACTATTTTCAGGTAACACGAATCGCATCGCTTTATTAAGTAATTGCACAAAAATTGGTGAAGAATGGGAACAGGTTTGGAATATAATTGAAAAAAAGTTTAAAATAAAAGACGGGGTTTTGACGCATAAAAGAGTAACCGCTGAATTAAGGAAAGCCGATAACTACCGCAAACAAAAGAGTTTGGCTGGTAAAAAAGGTATGGAAAGCCGATATAACGGTAGTAATAACGGCGACCCTAACAGTGATATAACTAAGGTAAGTAAAGTAAAGAAAAGGGAAGTAAAGGTAAGTAAAACTATTAACTACCCAGCAGAAATTGATAATCCTAAATTTATTAAAGCGTGGCAAGATTGGATACAGCACCGGATTGAGATTAAACATAAACTTACACCGACAACAACCCAGCGACAATTAAAAATGCTGGCAGAACACCCAATAAGGGCAGTGGCGATTATAGAAAACAGCATCCAGAATGGATGGCAAGGTTTATTCCCAGATAAGGATAATAATAATGGAAACAGTAACGCTCGGCAAAGCCCTGCAAGAGATCATATTAGATAAGTGCCGGATTTGCAAGGTTCGCCCCAGACTTGACCCGCATACGGTTTGCAGCCGGTGTGTTGATATTCTAACACGAGAGCAAAATATAACCGCAAAAAGAGCGTTTAAGCTATTGCAAAAAGAGGTTGAAGGTAGATATATGGAAGCGGAAATAGGACACCTTGACCCTAAAATAAAAGAACAGCTTTTATCTGACGGTGATATTTATCTGTGGGGCGATGTCGGAGTAGGCAAAACCTACGCAATGGCCGCTCTGGTAAAATATTATATTTTAAAAGGCTATAACTGCAAGTGTGTTAACTTCGACGAATTATGCAAACTGATACGCCGGACATACACAACCAACGAAAGCGAGCTTGATACGATATACCCGATTATCGATGTTGATAAACTTTTCATAGACGATTTGGGTTTACGCTCAACACCGGAATCAGATTTTGCTTACGGCACGCTGTATAGCATTTTCAATAAAAGACAAGAGCGGTATTTGCCGACATACATAACATCGAATAAAACAATAAAAGAAATTGGGTTATCGTTTGATTTGAGAATAGCCGACCGGCTTAAATGGGCGGCGGAAATTGAAATGAAAGGAAAAAGCAGACGTGAGACACAAAACCCTAAGAACTGAATATCCTGAAATACCAGAAATAACACACAAGCAATTAGTCGATAGGGCTTTTTTGTACCTAAAATTTGCACTGAATTGCAGTATCGCTTTTAAAGAGCGACAGGGTTCAACTATGGAAAATCCTGACGCAATAGGATTTCGTAGTGGTTTTAGTTATTTAATTGAGTGCAAAACATCGAGAGCAGACTTTTTGGCCGATAAAAAAAAATCTTTTCGTAAAAACACAGAGAATGGGATGGGGTGCGAACGATATGTTATGGCTCCTGTTGGACTACTCGAACCAAGTGAAATGCCTGACGGTTGGGGATTACTTGAAGTCGGCGGTAAAAGAAGCAAAGGGTGTGCGAGGCAAGTAGAAGAAGCTAAAGGCAGTGAAAATTTTTATAATAGAAATCTACAAAACGAAGTATCGTATTTAGTGTCAGCGATAAGACGGATAAATATATCAATGTGCGTATTTGTTGAAACCAAAAATTTAGAATAGTTCAATATAAAGGAAAAAGCAGGCGTGAAGTACCAATACCAAATACCCATTGACGAAAGAAAAGGTTTATGCAGCGAAGCCGAAACGGTTAAGCTGCAAAGCTATGCGGTAGAGATATTAGATGCCCAACGGGATAAGCTGATGACGACAACTTTATCGTGTTTAATATTTGCTACAAAGGTGGAACGCAAAAGATTAACTTTCGCCGAGCGGGATAATATAAATGGTGCTTACGCTATGTATAAAAAATATAAAACGAAAGATGAGGATAAGGAAATTGTATCGGAAGAAAAAACCATCGAGCAAGAACTCGATACGTTTTGTAAACCAGTAAAGGAGAATTGAAAGGATAAGAAAAATGAATGAAATGATTAAGGAAATGAAGAATAATATGGCCAAGTTCGGCAATTTGGACAAACCAGAAAAAGCCACATTCCTTGCGGTAGGCAAAGAAAATTGTGACATTTTAATGGATAGTGGCAGATGGGTGGAAGCAGTACCGCACACCGAATTTGTGCTTTCTAATCGCTACCGTATCAAAGCCGGCTACCAGCCAGAGCCAATAGAGCGGTGCGAAGTGGGCCCCACCAATAAAGGAAATGGTGAATATTTTGGTTATAAAAGGCAGCATGACGGTATTTCAAGATGTCTGTGTGAAGCAACATTCTACCCCGACTTCATGGGCTACGAATACGAGGATGGAACCAAAACACCATTCCCTCGCCAAATCAAAACAGTAAGACCAGAACAGCCAGCCGAAACCCCAAAGTATGTATTATTCAGGAACGATAAATAATGCCGTACTGCAAGCTATCACCGGACGAGGACAAAGACTGTGCTGCCATACAACGTTGTAGGCGTAAGGGCAGTGAGACACGGGTACAGGTATGCGATATTTACGATGATGCGATTAAGAGTTTAAAAAAATGTCCACTAATAATAATACCAAAAAAAAGGAGGCCGGCTAATGAAATAAAGAATAGACAACTGATTCGGGCGGCGGGGAAATTACAAGAAAATAGCAGAGTGAATTGATTGAATATCAACCCGCCGTCCAACTTTAACTAAAACTTAATTTTAAAGGAGAACAAAAATGAACGATAAGCAAGAGAAAATAGAAACGATTATGATTAATAATGTGGAGTACGTAAAAGCGTCGGATATTAAACCCGCCGAAAAGCGGGACGGTATGGATTTTTGCGTTATACGGACTTATTCCGCAGGTGTCCACGTTGGGTATTTAAAGAGTAGGAATGGGAAAGAAGTCGAGTTGCTTGACGCTATCCGAATACATTATTGGGATGGTGCGGCGAGCCTTTCGCAATTAGCAAGGGATGGGGTTAGCAAGCCTGAAAATTGCCGATTTGCTTTGCCTGTACAAATTACCCTAACAGAAGCTATTGAAATAATACCTTGCACAGAAAAAGCAAGGGTTTGTATTCAAGGGGTAAAATCATGGGAAAATTGAAAAATTATGGCTCTGGCTATGGCGATGGCTCTGGCTATGGCTCTGGCGATGGCTCTGGCGATGGCTATGGCTCTGGCTCTGGCTCTGGCGATGGCTATGGCTATGGCTCTGGCTCTGGCGATGGCTATGGCTCTGGCTCTGGCGATGGCTATGGCTAAAATAAACTTGACAAACAAACAAAAATATATAAGGATTAAGAAATGTCAGATAAAGCAAATAAAACAATGTCCGAGTGTAGCGATGATTTAAGGCAAGCTATAAAGAAGTTGTTTTTTGAATTTGCAGAAGCATTAAAAATAAATATATTGTGCGAAAGGCTTAAAAAATGGCTGACGAAAAAGCAATAGCGGTACAAGACGGGGTTAGCATTTACTGCTCGCATACAGCGTTAGAGGACGTTGATAAGCTCGTCCCTAACCCCCGCAACCCAAACAAGCATACGCAGGAGCAAATAAACCGCTTGGCTAAGATAATCGCTACACCATCGCAGGGCTTCCGTAACGCTATTGTAGTGAGCAACCGTTCCGGCTTTATAGTCAAAGGGCATTGCAGGCTTGAGGCCGCTAAAATGGCCGGTATGAAAAAAGTACCCGTAGATTATCAAGACTATGAAAACGAGGCTTCGGAGTGGGCTGATATGCTGGCCGATAACAAAATAGCCGAATTAGCAACAATGGACTACGCAATTACCGGCGAGGTAATGCTCGAACTCGATACGCTAAACTTTAATCTCGACCTGACCGGCTTTGATAAAATGGAGATTGAGGGGCTAATGGCAGGGGGTGGTAAAATGCCGACCGGAGATGAAAAAGAACCGAAAATAACAACCTGCCCGAATTGTGGGTGCGAATTTTAGGCGAGAGTAAATGAATTTACCCATAAACCAAATAATTCAAGGCGACTGCTTGGAAGTTATGCGAAGTTTTCCTGCCGATTGTATTGATACGATAATCACAGACCCGCCTTATGGCATAGGGTTTATGGGTAAGGAATGGGACACTTTCAAGCCTGAGCATATTGACAGCGTTATGGATAGGGATGAGCGGCCGCACAAGGGCATATCAAGCCAAAGGCGAAGTAATACGGCAGGAACTTACGACCATTCCCGTAACGCAGAATTTCAAAAATATTTTACTAAGTGGGGCGTTGAGGCTTTGCGGGTATTGAAGCCGGGTGGAACGATGCTGATTTTCGGTGGGACCCGGACATACCATCGCCTTGCCTGCGGGATTGAAGATGCGGGGTTTATTCTCAAAGACTGTATTATGTATTTATATGGCAGTGGATTTCCAAAAGCTACGGATATATCTAAGCAGTTGGATAAACAGGATGCAGTTTTAAAACGTAGACAAAGGCAACTGAGATTTACGGAATGGATGCGGAGTACTGGTTTATCTGCCACGCAATGTAGTCTCTTAATGGGAACAGAAAGCGAGGCCGGGCATTATTTTACCGCCGGAGAACAACCACACATCGCAACAAAAGAACATTTCGACAAACTTAGGCCTCATATAAAAACCGTAGTGCCAGAATGGGTGGAGGAGTTAATCGCTGAGAGAACGGTCGAAAGCGAAAACTTCAAGAAAAGAGAGAACGTAACTAAACAAAAAGCGGATATATTTGGAGAGTTTACAGAGAAACAGAAAAAAACCGGCAACCACCATGCAGATGGAAGCAAATCTTGTTGGGATGTTGGAGCCGATATGATAAAAGTAGACGTTAATATCACTCTATCTAAAACAGCCGAAGCCAAACTCTGGAACGGCTGGAAGTCCCACGGCTTGAAACCTGCCTATGAGCCTATCCTGGTAGCGATGAAGCCCAACGATGGAACCTACGCCAACAACGCCATCAAACACGGAGTAAGCGGGTTGAATATTAATGAGGCCCGGATACCCACAGATGAAGAAATAACAAATCACAGCAGGGGTGCGGAATCGGCTGTCAGTAAAGGTAAATATGGTGATAGTTCCGCACAGGAAACTCATCAAACGGACGGTCAAAAACAAGGTCGTTTTCCTGCCAATGTAATACTCGATGAAGAGGCAGGGGCAATGCTGGACGAGCAGAGCGGGGAGAGTAAGAGTAATGTTAGAAGAATATCAGAAACAGAAAACACTAAGATACAGAATGAGATTTACGGCAAAGGCTATGTTAGGCAAGAGGGCGGAGTGTTTGACACAGGAGGAGCTTCCAGATTTTTTTATTGTGCAAAGGCAAGCAAGAAAGAACGCAACGCAGGATGTGGCGGTGGCGGTACCGGTACCACACACGACGCAACTTTCGGAGAATGTGAGAAAGCCAACTGGAAAAAAGTAAATGGCAACCATCATCCCACCGTCAAACCCCTTGCCTTAATGCGGTACCTATGCAAGCTAACCAAGACACCAACCGGCGGGATTGTCCTTGACCCTTACGCCGGTAGCGGAACTACTTTGGTGGCGTGTATCAAAGAGGGTAGAGAATACATTGGAATCGAGCGAGAAAAAGAATATTGTGAAATAGCGGAGTGTAGAATGAAAGAAGCCTGTGAGGGGCAAAAAGGGCTATTTGAATGACTATAAGTAAATCTAATAAGAGTATAAGTAAAACCAACAAAGACAACAAACCAAAGCCGATTAAGGTCGATGTTAGTTTAACCGAAGAAACAAGGACGGGGATTACTAAAGCTCAATTCTTGGAGGTATTCTTAGCTAAAGCGTGTAGTATCTACGCTGCCTGCCAAGCGTGCAATATCAATAGGGCGGCTTATTACAACTGGATGGAAAAAGATAAAGTGTTTGCTAAAGCGGTAAGGGATTGCAGGGAAAGTTTAATTGATATGGTCGAGGGGCGATTGTATGAGAAAATTTTCACCAAAGAACCAGAGGATGCGGATAGCCAGCTTATCAAATTTCACCTTGAGCGTAAGGCAAAACATCGTGGCTACGGCGACAAGAGCGAGGCTGATGTAAATATAAACGTAAAGATTACTTATGTAGGTAAGCCTAAGGAGATAAAAGATGGAAGAAAAGAAACAGCCGACACCGGCAAATCTTAGTAACGGCGTTTTGACTAAGGAAGAACAAAACGACTTATTGTTAGAGAGTTTACTGTCAAGCGTTAATAGAAACAGCAGGAACATAAGAATTATTAAACAGAGACTTGACCGAATCGAGGCGGCAATTTTGAAGATTTAAAAGTTACATCAAACTTAACAAAAGAAATCGAAAAGCTAAAGGAGATGTTATGAGTGGCACTTTAGTACACGCCAAAACAATACAGGATAGGGTCTATTTAGACGCAAATGATTTACTTTTATGGATTAGCAAAGCGGATGGCAAGGATTGTCCGAAAGATGTTCTTATAGAAGAAATTGAATCATTTATAGCCAAAACAAAAAAATAAAGGAGATTTGTAATGGAAACTGAAAAATGCGGGAGTTGTTTTTATTCATTAGCGGGAGCGGCAAGCGGTGAATGTCATCGTAACGCACCCCAAAGAATACACGGGGTTGGTACTGGTTCGGATAACCAGAAATGGCCATGTGTCAACGACGACGATTGGTGCGGGGAGTTTACACCGGCGTCGGTAGATAAGGGGGTGGGGGGATGAGCGAATGGGTTATTACAGATAAGCGAGAATACGCAATGGACATTGATTATGTGGACAAAAACGGCGACGTGTGGTATGACGCTTATATTAAATGGGACGGGTGCTGCAATGTTAGGCATTTCTGGAATGCCCCTAAAAACCTGCAAAGCGATAAAGAGGAGGATTACGAACAAATGCACATCTGCGACATACCACAATTTATTAAGATTTTACAATCAATAGAAGATTTTAGAATGGCGAATTTAGAAACAGCAGAATAGTAAAGGGCTTTACTTATCGAGCAGGGACGTGAGATAATTGAAATAGATGTAGGCGTAAAGGTTAATTGGAAAACCTACAACTTTTGCGAAACTACAAAGAAGCGGATAAACCTGCTTTTCGGCTCTGCCGGTTCGGGCAAAAGCTGGTCATTAGCACAGTTCTTTTTATTCAAAAAGCTAATGGTCGAAACAAGAATACGTATTCTTGTTATTTGTAAAACTATGCCGCAAGTAAAAAGGACGTGCTGGTTGTTATTTAACGACCTTATATCGGATTATAATTTAAAGGGCTTTGGTTTTAATAAAAGCGACCACATAATCCGCTTTGGCTCTAACGAGATGTATTTCGCTTCGATTGACGACCCCGAAAAGCTAAAGAGCTTCGAGAGGATTAACTATATATGGGGCGAAGAAGCTACAGGGTTGACGAAAGCAGATTATGTGCAGCTTAATTTACGATGCCGTGGGGCTAACCTTAACGGTATTAACCAGCTTTTTTTTAGTTTTAACCCGATAGATATACATAGCTTTTTCAAACCGCTTACTGAAATACCTAACAAAAGAATCGGGGTATGCCACAGCACGTATAAAGATAATGATTTTGCTTCACCGGAGTATATAGAATACCTCGAAAGTCTGATAGACCAAGATGATACTTATTATAAAATTTATACTTTGGGACAGTGGGCTACGCCGACAGGGATGATATTTAAGAATTACGATATTATAGAGAAGTACCCGAAATATAAAGATTTCGAGGTCGTTGGCTACGGCTTAGACTTCGGCTTTAATAATCCGTCGGCGATATTGCAATTAGGCATTATCGACCAAGTGCCTTATGAAAAAGAAATGCTGTATGAAACGCACTTAACAACCGGCGATATAATCGAGGAGCTTAAAACTATTATACCGAAAGAGCAGAGAAGTGATATAATTGTTGCCGATTGTAGCGAGCCTGCCCGTATAATGGAGATTAAAAACGCTGGCTTTAACTGTATAGGCTGTAAAAAAGGCAAGGATAGTGTTCGGCGGGGCATTGATTTAATACGTGCTCAACGGCCTCAGTTAGACAAAAATAGCCCATGTCTTATTAAGGAAATTCAGGGTTATAAGTGGCGGGTAGATAAAACGAAAGTGGACGAGGACGGTAATCCGCTTCCGCTCGACGAACCGGTAAAGATATTCGACCATTTAATGGACGCTCGCCGCTACATATATACAAATATGATGGATAAGGTTAAGGTCGGCTTTACCGTACTAACCGATGATAGTGGCAAGCCCGTGCGTAACGAGCTTGAGGAAGCGTTTGAATTGCCAGAGGAAAGCTGGCAGGACTGTTAAAGGAGATTTGTAATGAATGAAGTTAAAATCTGCAAAATCGAAGTTGTCAAAGCGGGGCTTTTAAAGGCAAGTCAGTTTAAAATAGGTCGAATTTGTTATATGGAGGGGCAAGGGCAGTATTATTGGCGTGCCTTTTCTCAAACCGGCAAGGAAGTATTTAGGTCGTCGAGGGTATATAAAAATAAAGGCTGTGTAATGAAACAAGCCTTAGATGTTGCGGATATTTATAAATGTAGGATTGTTGATTTAAATAAATGACCAAACACCGGCAGATACCTACGCTACGGCAGTTTGAGGCTCTTAAATACGTTTACTTTATGGAGTTGACGTATAAAGAGGCGGGGGAGCGTATGGGTATAAGCCATCAGGCGGTAGGCGGTCTAATACAAAGGCTCGGCGAGATTGCACCGGAGCTAAAAGGTATTTGCAGGGAAAAAGGCCAAAAGTTAGCAACCCCCAGAAAATTCTTAACCTTTGTGGATAACGATGGTTATGATTTCGAGGATAGCTTCTAACGTTGCAAAGCGATACCCCTTATAGAGAGTTATAACTTTTTTTAAGGGTTAGCCGTTGAGTATCGCAAGCTGGCTTGGCTATGAGAAGATAGAAAAGGACGCCGAAATCGGGGGACGGTTCGTCTTAAACAGTCAGAGCGGCAAGCCTTACATCAAACCAACTCAATTAAAGCAATTCATTAACCGTTACGCAAGCTGGGTTTACGCCTGTGCTAATCGTAATGCGATAAATAGTGCTCAAGTGCCGTTAAACTTATTCGTAGCCAAACCGACGGGTACAACTGGTAATTCACGATTTAAAATTGTAAAGCCACATAAAGAAACCATGAATTACTTGTCGAACTCGCCGAGTACAAAGCAAATTGTCGCACGTGCGGCTGATGTTGAGCAGTTACTTGAGCACCCTTTTATCGAGCTAATCCAAAACGTTAATGAGTTTATGAATGGCTTCGAGCTATTCGAGATAACGTATTTATACTTAGAGCTTACTGGTAACGCATACTGGTTTATCGAGCGAGATAACTTTGGCAAGCCGATAGAGTTATGGCCGCTAATGCCGCAATATATGAAGCCGATACTCCATAATAAAAAGTTTGTTATCGGCTACGAGTTTTCAATAAACAACGTTAATAAATTCATTTACGAGTTTGAGGAAATAATACATTTTAAGTACCCGAACCCAAAAGACCCGTTTATCGGCATGGGCAAACTGGAAGCCTGTATCGTTGCTGCCGATTTATATAGCGAAATGAATACTTACGAAACCGCTTTACTTAAAAACTCAGGTCGTCCCGATATGGCGATGATATTACCAGAGAGTGCAGGAACACTGACAACCGAGGACCAAAACCGTTTAAGGCGTACTTGGTATTGGCGGCACGGTGGCTCGAAGAAAACAGGCAACCTTGCGATACTAAGCGGTGGGGCAAAACTCGAATCATTAACGTTTAAGCCTAAAGAAATGAACTTCCTTAAAGGTCGAGATACAACGTTGCAGGAAATAGCGGGCGTGTTCGGCGTGCCTATGAGCAAGCTGGTTACAAAGGACGTAAACCGAGCCAATGCGGAAACCGGCAACTATACCTACTCGAAAGATACGATTTTACCGATGCTCCGGAGGGTAGAGCAGAAAATAAACGAGCAGCTAATGCCGATGTTCGACGAAAACCTGTTTGTATCTTACGAAAACCCCGTACCGCAGGATAAAGAGTTCGAGCTTAAAGAACGCTCTGAAAATATCAATTCTGGCTATACAACTATCAACGAGGAGCGAGCTAAGAACGGCCTTGACCCTGTACCGTGGGGCGATGAGCCGTTAAATAAAGCGGTAGCGGTCGTAACGCCGCCCCCACCAGAAAAAGCCTTTATAACGAAAGCAGAGCCGTTACGTCAGCCAAGCGACCAGATGAACCCTGTCTTTGCGAGGGCGGTGTCCAAGTTTTTCAACGATATTGAAAAAGAAGTATTAAAGCTATACGATAAGTACCCGCCGGATGTTACAAACGTAAAGGCTAAAAAGCCGGTCGGCGGCGTACCGACTGATTGGTTCGATATGATTAAATGGAACGCCGCACTTGACGAAATCGAAGCCCCATTTATTCGAGCGACTTATATACTCGGCGGGTGGGCGGCGATAAATCAGTTGAAAGGTGAGATACAATTTAATTCGATAACGGCAGGGATAGGAAACGTCGTAAATAGGCGAACCGGTGCTATAAATACCGTAAATAATACAACGTTGAAAGCGATACGCAATAAGCTCGGTAAAGGTATCGAGGCAGGCGAAAGCGTTACGAAAGTCCGCAAGCGATTAGTTAAATACTTCGACGGCGATGATATTAGAAACCGTACCGAGCTTATAGCCCGCACAGAAACTAACTGGGCTTATTATGAGGGTGCTGTCGATGGCTATAAGCAAAGCGGCGTTGTTAAGGCTAAGGAATGGCTCACGGCTCAGGACGATAGACTGTGTGAATTCTGCGAGCCTATGAATGGCCGTATCGTTGGCATTGATAATAGCTGGTTTAAAACCGGCGAGAATTTCGAGGGTAACGAGGGCGGTAAGCTGTCGTTTTCTTATGAAGACATCGGACACCCGCCGCTACACCCGCAATGCAGGTGTACAATAATCCCAGTATTAAAGGAGATATAAAAAATGGCAAATTTAGGCGAAGTGAAAGTACCAGCAAGTCATCTGGGTAGAAATATGACTATCGTTGTAAAGGTAACCGGACTAAAGATTTTAAAGTTTCGGCTATGGATGGCGTTAAAAATTCTTTGGTTGGCTGGCCATATAGCGGGTAGTAAATGCAAAATAATTAAAGGAGATAATAATGGCTAAGAAAATGACAAGGGCAGAAACGGACAAGATGCTGGTCGGTCGATACGGTAACGCTTATGTATCGCCGCCGGTAGAGGTCAAGAAGCGAGGCAGGCCGAAAAAGAAAACCAGCGAAGCGTTAACTCTTGCGGATGTTAAAGGCGAAGATGCTGGCTAAATACAAAAACAGAATGATGGTATCTAAAAAGGTGCGGAAAAATGAAACTAACGTACACAAAAAAAGAAGAAGCGGCCGAGCCGGAAAAGCTGGCTAACGGGGCACAGGTAAAGCAGTTTATCGCTACCGATATAATGGTCGATACCGACGAGCGGACGGTAACGGCTACAATTACTACGTCGGCGGTTGATAGGTTTGGCGAAGTCGTTGTTTCGGGTGGTGCTAATCTTGACAATTTTACAAAAAACCCCGTAGTTTTGTGGGTTCACAATAGCCACGAATTACCGATAGGGCGGGCGTTGTGGTTGCGTAAGACTAAGAATAAAATCGTTGCAAAGATTCAATTTGCGGCTAAAGAAGTCAATGAATTTGCCGAGCAGGTTTTTCAAATGTACAAGGCTGGATTTTTAAAGGCTTTTAGTATTGGCTTTAGGCCGGACTTCGATGAGATGCGAGCACCAAAGCCGGAAGATATTAAAAAGAACCCTGAATGGGCAGCGGCGAGCCGTATATTTTTTAAGTGGGAATTGTTAGAGTTTTCCGCCGTACCCGTACCGGCAAACCCAGAGGCGTTAGCTACTGCGGTAAAGGCTCACGATATTGCGGCAAGCCCCGAACTATTGAAACAGCTTGGCTACGAAATAGAGGACGACGGCAGCGATGAGATTGATATTGAGGAGATACACTTAGCGTCTGACGGTGCAACGGGTGCAATAAAAATACCGATGACTACTGGTACTATGACTTTGCCCGATAAAGTTGCGAAAGAGATTTTAGCTCAATTCGACGACGTATCTGCCGATGCCGAGCCGATACTTGTAAAATCTTTTATCGAGGCCGAGCCGGTCATAGAAGCGGAGCGGGCTTTTAATGTAAAACCCTTTAAGACAATAAATGTTGACGATACCCTTACCGATAGGATTAAACGGCATAAGGGTAAAGTTTTTGATTAAGCGTTGGAGCAATTAGATTGATGATGGAGATAGCAGGGCAACCAGAGCTATTAGTTGTCGGTCGGAGATTGCAGGCGTTGGACGGTTAGTAAATTAAAATTCTAATTATTTAAGGAAAATTAAAATGAAAATCAGATTGCTTAAAGGATGGTCAAACGGCGGGACTGATTGGAAGAAAGACCAGCTTTTGAACGTTGACGACGCCGGTGCTGATTCTTTAGTAAAAGACGGTACGGCTGAAATATACGTTGCTAAAGAGGGCGATGTTATTATCGCTTCCGAGGCTGAGGGCGATAGTGGTTTTAGTCAGGAACAGCTTGAAGAGACTATCGACAAGGCGTTAAAGGCAAATAATAAAAATATTACCGACAAGCTAAGTAAACTGCCTGACACCGAAAGAAAGTTAGCCGAAACCGGCCATTATACTAATATCGGCGAGTTTGCGGCTGATATTTTTAAGGCTGGCAGAGGTTCGCCCAATCTCAGCGAGAAACTGCAAGCGTGGGACACCTTTACTAAGGCAGCATCCGGTTTAGGTGAAACTATCGACGCTGATGGCGGTTTCCTTGTACCGACGGAATTTCGTAACCAGCTTATGAAAGACACTTTGGACGCAAGTATTACAATCCCACGCTCAACGGTAATCCCTATGGCGACTAATACTGTCAAAATACCGGTAGTAAATGAATCGACAAGGGCTACGAGCGTTTACGGCGGGATTGAAATTTATCGACCGGGCGAGGGTATTCAAAAGACATCAAGTAAACCCCAATTCGGGCAGGTAACTTTAACGCTCCATAAACTCGTTGGCCTTTGCCACGTAAGCGATGAGCTTATCGAAGATTCGGCTGTTAGTTTAGCTCCGCTTCTTAGTTCGATGTTTAGCGAGGGTATTGCTGCTCAACAGGATAACGACCATATCAACGGGACAGGTGCAAATCAGGCTCTTGGTGTACTTAATGCTCCTGCGACTATATTGCAGGCTAAAGAGGACGGGCAGGCCGCTCTGACTATCGTTGCCGAAAACATCTTTAAGATGGAGAGCCGTTTAAAATCACGCTCTTTCCGCAACGCTGTATGGTTTGTATCACAGAATACTATACCGTCGTTAAGAACGTTAAAACAAGACATTGGTACGGGCGGTGCGGTTCTGCCGTTATTTAACAAGACGGGCGATAGTATGACGCTCGACGGTTTTCCGTTAATAGTTACCGAGCATTGCCCAGTTTTGGGTACGGTTGGCGATATTATTCTTGGCGATTGGCGACAGTATCTTGTCGGTCAAAAAGCGACGGGTTTGCAAGTCCAAACATCCATTCACTTGCGTTTCGATTATGACGAGCAGTCATTTAGATTCGTTCTACGGACGGACGGGCAGCCGTGGGAAATATCAGCAAGAACACCGAGGAATGGTGGCGACACTTTGGGTAGCTTTATAACGTTGGCAACTCGTGGTTAAACTAAAACTTAATTTTTTGTAAGGAATATAGAAATGAGTGATTTTCACTTTGTAACAGGCACGGGTGCTTCTGGCGGTTTAGCGGCAAGTGCTGTAGCGGATTTCGTTGGTGCTGGTGCGGCAACTGATATTGTGTCAATGGCAAAATATGAGGAATGTTATTTTATTCTTCATCAGGGCGTGGGTACAGCAGGAACACACACCCTTACCGTCGTTCCTTGCGACAATGCTACACCGTCAAATACAACCACGGCTATACCGTTTCAATATAAGCGAGTTAGTGCTGGTGAAACGAATACGGCTTGGACGGCGGCAGGTGCGGCAGGTTTCACTACCACCGCTGGTTCACATCAGATTTATGTCGTTAAGGTACTGGCACAAGATTTGCCAACAGTTAGCGGCTCGATTTACGAGTACGTTCGGATGGATATTGCGGACGTTGACGGCACGGCAGTACTTGGCGGCGTTATTATTATGATGTCAAAACCACGATACAACGAGTCTGTACTTGACGCTGTAACGGCTTAACAGAAGATTTTATCTTCTTTAATTGGTGCGGGGTGGCAACGGATTGCTGCCCCAAACCTTAAACTGTAACTTTTTTTAAGGATTTTTATTATGGCAGGGAAAAACAGGACAGCAATGCAATCCCGCTGGCTCGGTGGCTCTTTACAAATGGTGCCGCCGATAGTAGCTGGCTCTGCATTTTTCGTAGATAGTAACGTCGGTTCAGATACCGGAAATTCCGGTACGAATTGGGACGATGCTTTAGCTACGATAAATGCCGCTGTAAACAAATTTACCGCCGATAAGGGCGATGTTGCTTATGTGCATCCGGCTCATACCGAAACGTTATCGGGAGCGGCCGCCCTTGATATTGACGTTGATAGTGGTAGCGTTATCGGGATAGTTATCGGCAATCAAAAACCGACGGTAACAATAGGCGGTACGGATGCGGCGACCACCGTTGAAATTAACGGCGATAAGATTTTACTTAAAGGTATTAGATTTGTCGGCGGCGACACCGATGGCTCGACTACTTGCATCAACATTGCCGCTGGAAGCGATTACGTTACTATCGAAGATTGCGACTTTACCGAAACAGTCAATACTGCCGAGCTTTTGGGCTGTATTGACATTGCCGCAACTTGTGACTGGACGACTATTCGTAGGTGTGTATTCCAGAATTTACTTAGTGGCGACAATACGCACGCTATAAAGACGGCATCAACTACACACGACTTTTTAGTTATCGAAGATTGTACGTTCTTCGGTGATTGGTCTGATGCTCCATTGGATTTAGATGCCGGAGCGATAGTTCAGCCTTTGTTAAGAAATTGTACGATTATCAATCTCGACGCAACGGGAGCCTGTGTCAAACTGAACTCGGCTACAAAGTGTATAATGGTTGGTTTGCGTGTTGCTTCTGCTGGTGCTGCGGCGTATCCGATTGCCGATGTATCGGCAAGTTATCAAATTGATGGGCACGGCTGCGAAGTTGGTGCTGAAACCGTTGCTTTGCTCGGCAGTGCTACTGTAACGAGTTGGGCTTCGTAAACTAAACAAGCCTAAATAAAAATAGGCAAACTTATAAAGGAGTTTTATTATGGCTTTTACACAAGCAACAATTTCCGGAGCGTCCGGAAAAGTAACAGACGTAACGCAAAACAATCAGCTTTTAGTTGATACAAGAGCGGAGGCAGCTTTTGCCTGTCAAAACGGTAATGCTTATTCGGCTTTGGCTGATGTTACGGTGGCTTCGACCGATGATGATTTTTTCCATCTTACAAATAACGATACCAGAGATTTGGTTATTTATAAGATTCAAGGCTGGGCAGACGATGCAAGTCAGGAAATTACAATAGAACTTGGCGGCGGAAGCGACACAGGAAACGGCGACGTAATTACCCCCGGCAATTTACGGGCGGGCGGTGGAGCGGCGAGCGTTACTTGCGTTGAAGATGCTACTGATTTAGCGGTTGTGGGTGGTACGGCGGTTGATTTGCTGAAACTCCACGCAACAGTGCTACTTCTCAGTACGTACGATTACCCGTCCGGTTTAGTATTGCCGTCGAGTACGAGTATGCACGCTAACGCAGCTTTAGCTGGCTTAATCAATCTCAACGTATTCTTTTACTTCAGGACACCGGACTAAACTAAACAAGGGGCGGTTTAGGCCGCTCCTTATTTATCTTGAGGTGAAGCTATGCCGTTTGAGATTGTAAATATTAAAGTGCTCGATAAGAAATTGCAACCAACAGGCTTGGATGTTCTGGATGGCAATTTGATTGTTGGTAGTAATGGCTTTGGTAATATGATTGTCGAAAATCGAGTGCCCGGCTATAAAGGACTTTCAAAATTTGGACACGACGCAAACGCAACAAATTCTGATATAGAAGTATGGGACGGCTCTGCGGTTTATGTTTATCAAAGTACGGCGACAACGGCTTATATTTCTTCGTCCGCTGCCGGTGATACTCAAGTATACGAGATACACGGCATTAACGAAGAATGGGACGAGGTATCGGTAAACGTAACCGCAAGCGGGGTAACTTTTGTGGCTATTCCCGGCCTTTGGATGCGGATATTCAGAGTCAAAAATATGGGTGTTACTGATAATGCCGGAACTATTTATATATCAAGTGATAATACCGACGTAGGCGGAAATGGTGTACCTGATGACCTTACCGATATAATGGCTCAAATAACTATCGGGTTCAATCAAACGTTAATGACTATTTGGTCTGTGCCTAAAAACTATACTGCTTTTGTTACACAATTTTACGCTTCGACTTCGGCGTCAACTACAAAAACTGTTGAAATCATCTTATGGACAAGGCCTTTTGGCGGAGTATTTCAAGCTAAAAAAGTTTTTTCGATTCATTCGGGAACAACACAAGAGATTGTATTTCCTTTCCCGTTACCGGTTAACGAAAAATCGGATATAAGAATAACAGCTAACGCCTCTGGTGCTTCGGAAGTATCGGCGGGTTTTGACCTTTATTATAGACAAGACATGCGAGGTATAGAGGACGATTCTTAGGGTGATTGCTTGAGGGAGCAAAGGATTAACTATGACTATAAAGGATAAATGTGGTTTGGGTATAAAAAATCAAGAGCGAATTGTCGCATTGGAGCGTGATATGGGAAAGCTAAGTAAGATGGTAACGACTCTTGTTATAAGTAGTTTCGGGACGCTGGTAAGCGTAATTACAACGCTTATATTTATCGTCCTGACTCAATAATGTGGCGAAACTTTTTATAAGGATAAAAACTATGGCACTAAGTGATAAAATTACGCTATTGAGCCAAGAGCTAACTCAAAGACAAAAGGCTCAAAGGGTAAGGGCGTTATTGCAAAATCTCCGCAATACGGTTCTCGAAACTAATCGGGATATTCAGGAAATTGCTGACAGCGGTAATTTTGATACGCTTGACGCCGATATTAAGAGTGCTTTGATTGCGGGTTGGGATATATCTAAGACTGCCGAAACTGCTCTTGAAGATGTAACGATAGCAGAACTTTTGGATTGGAGTCCCTAATAAATGGCCGCTGATTTTACATATACAGAAGCCACGAATTTGATTGTTACGGCTAATGGTACGTCTGGCACGCCTAAGACGTTCAGCGATATGTACACAGCAGACCAAGCCGGTACGGCTACAGATTTATTGTTGGCTACAGCAGGCTTATCAAACAATACCCTTACGCATCAGATAAGACCTACCCACGACAGAGCGTTAATAATTAAATGTATTGTAGCTGCGAAAATCGTACACGTAGACTTCATCTTTATTACTGGTACGGACGCTTGGGATAACGTCCAGACGGAAGCTCTTGACGCGACTACCAATGGCACCTATACCACAACGAAACGGTTTAGAACAATAACTGAACTTGATTGTTCTGATAACCCTGCTGGCGGCGGCACTCAATGGGCTGATGGAACGATACAGGTTACTCAGGATATTTGGGGCGTGGTATGGGAAAGCGTTGCTGATGCTCAATACAAAATAGATTGCGATATTGATTTTGGTGATAATGTAACCAGTACATATTTCCAGAGTACAAATGAAATGATTTATTTTGCTGATGATAAAGAGTTTACGATAAAAAGCAATGCTACTTTAGAACTTGGAGATTTGCAAGGTGATTGGGGTGTAAATGGTTCGATGTGGAATGTTGGGCCGGATGCTACGATGAATATAATTACTTCTGGGCAGACAGGCACTTTTTTGATGTATGCTTCAATGTTGAAAGTCAGGACGGATTATCTTGTTTCATTATATACAGGTGATATTGATATTAGAAATTCTATACTTTCTCATAACGATAGGGGTAATAGTAATGAGTATTATATTTTACACGCAACTTTAAGTTCGTTAATTTTACATGATGTATTTGTTAATAATGTAAGAGGTTTTAGGTTTTCCTTAACCCCCACAGAAATGAGTAATGTGCATGTGCATTATTCTACCTTGGGTTTTTATTCATCAGCGAACACAATTTTGACAGATACATTATCAACATCAACAGCTGCAATTGATTATACTGTTGTTGGAGCTGTTGTCCAAACCATCGTTGACCAGCAAGGCCCGAATACCGAAGCTGTAATAATAGATAACGCCAACGGTGTCCGTATCAAACAATACACCTGCAACATACACACCACCGATAAAGAGGGTGCAGATTTAGCAGATGTAGATGTTGATTGCGAATATGCTCATCTGGTTGAGAGTTCAGATAGTAAAACTTATAAATGTATCCAAGACCATACATCTGTTGACGCAACTCATAAACCAATTACTGGTTCTGATTGGGCAAGTTTTTGGGAGTTGTATGATGCAGGTGGTGGCCTTGGCGGCCCTTGGCAGACGACTTATGATTTTAAGGCAGGAACACAGGAATTTGCACAACAAACCACTGATGCAAACGGTGATATAACAGAACAGGTTATTCAATATAAAAAATGGGTTGGCACTTCTGAATTATTAGAATCAAGAATACATAAATTCACATTAGCCCACGCAAGTTACCCTGATATGACAATAGAAGATGTAATTGTAGATACACCTTTAGTATGGAGAATTGATATGGGACAGAGCACAAGCGATTTAACTACGATAGTTCAGGCTGTTGTGGAAACTAATAAACTCGACCATTTAGTTGCTGTTGCAGATGCCGACGACCCTGTAAATAACTCTATTGTCGCCAAGTTAGTTAGTAAAGATGCAACTGCGGATTGGAGCGATTACAATAATACCACCGAAAGCCATGAAGCATTAAAGGATGGTGTGTTAGATGACATTAAAGCAGAAACGGTTTTGATTGTCGAGGATACCGGCACAACGCTACCGGCGGCAATTGCGGCAATACCAACGGCGAGCGGTCAGCCGAGTTTAGATTAAGGAATAAATTATGCCTTGTCCGAGCAGTTGTATATTAGAAGAAAATTTTACTTTCAACACCCTTGCGAAAGACGGAACGGGTACGCCTGTCGATGCTACCGGTGATGTTGATTACAACGTATATGAGGACGAAACAGCAACGGCGGTACTTTCGGGCGTAATGACCAAGCAATCGTCTAAAACGGGCTTCTATACCGAGCAGATAGCTACTACGACGGCTAACGGCTTCGAGCGGTTCAAAACATACACGATTAGGATAACGGCGACGGTATCGGGGGTTGCGGCGGCGAGCAGTTGCAGCTTTTTATGCTTAGGTGCTTCTGATGTGTTTAGTTCGACGAGCGGGGCTTTAACTACGCTTGCCAACGTTAAATTATATCTTGGCATACCTACATCTAACACGACCGACGATGCTTTACTTACCGCCTTAATCAATAGAGCAACGGCGGCGATACAAAGCTATACCGACAGGACTTTAATTTCGACTACGTTTAGGGAACGTTACGACGGCAATAATAGCGTTGATTTAATTTTAAAAGAATACCCGATTATCAGCATTGATTATATAAGTATCGGTACGAACGATGCTTTTAGCATAACAAATACAAGCTCCGACGCTTATCGGGCAACAATATCAATCGAGGATAGCACGCTAACCGCCCCGACAATGACGCTCGAAGTCTACGGGGGTACTAACGATGGAAGCACTACCATTACTCTTAGCGACCATTCTACTTTATCTTCACTTGAGACAACGGTAAACGCTTTAGGCACGGGCTGGGCTATGAGTGTCGGGGTATCGGCTTACGATAATTACGACCCGATAGAATTACTGCCGACCGGACGGCTTGAGTGCTTTGATAATTTCGCTTACCCGCAGATTCCGGACGAGCCTTTAGATAGTTTTCACACTTATTACGATGAGGGCAGTATTCGACTGCCGTCGATACCGTCAAGATGCTGTAATAACGTTATTATAAAATATACGGCGGGCTACGCTACAACTCCGGGCGATTTAGAGCAGGCTTGCATTGCTTTTACTTCTTACTTGTACTCGGCAAGGGGTAAGGACTTTAGTTTAAAAAGCGAAAAGCTCGGGGATTATGCTTATACGCTCGCCGAGGGTAATACTTTAGTCGGCGGCTTGCCTACTGATGTTCAAATAATGTTAAAACAGTACGTAAAGAAATCAGGCTATGTTAGTTAATTTATTAAATAATACTTGCGATGTTTATAGTTTGACGACTACCCAAAATACTATGGGTGCTCAAAAGCGAGTGTACGCAATAAGAATCAGTGGTATGAAAATTGCTTATATGCAAAGGAAAGAACGCAATACCGGCGACGACGAGTTGTTTGATAAATCAACTACGAGATACACGCATATATTTTACGCCGAGTTTAACCCGACAAACAATGCGATAACCGAAAGCGATAAGATAATTTTCAACGGAGGGGAGTTTGAAGTTAATAAAATTTATAATGCGAGTGGTAGGGATAACCATCTTCAAATTGAAGCAGAGGAATTGAAATGACCGAAGCTGTACAATGGCAGGGCGAGCATATAATGAAATTAGCAACCGAAGCTAACGTCAAAGCTATGAATATGGCTACGGTTTTTCTTGAGCGAGAAGTTAAAAAGGTTTTGAGCGGAAAAGGTACAGGGAAATTATATAAGCGAAGTAAGAAAAAAGGAAAAGGGCAATTTCATCGAGCATCAGTTGCGGGTAAGCCGCCAGCCTTAGATATTGGTACATTGAGGAATAGTATGACCGCCGTTACGGAAGTAGATAAATTGGAAATAAAAGGCTTTGTAGGCTCTGATTTAGAAAAGATAGCGGCGAAATCAGACGTTGGTACTGATTTAGAGTACGGTTATTACTTAGAGGTTGGCACTAAAAATATGTCGCCCCGTCCGTATCTAAGGCCAACGTTAAAAAAGAACGGCAAAAAGATTTTAGGGTTTTTCACAAAGGCGAATAAATGATTAGTCAAATAGCGGAAGCTATAATATCACATTTTAACGGCAGCGAGGAATTAAAGAGCGTCCTTACCGGCGGGCTTTGGTTTACGAAAGCGGCTCAAGAAAACCCTATGCCGTATGCGGTATTTCATATTATCGGTTCTACGCCGTTAGAGATTATGGGCGGTAAGAATGATATTTTACATACTGTTGATTTGCAAATCAGTTTTTTTACTGATGATGATAACGGCTCTTTTAAAATAGCTTCAATGGCAAGCCGTTTTGACGAAGCGTTTAATTGGGAGATGTTAGATATAGTAGATTATACGTGCGTTAAAGCGGCCAACGTAGGCACACAACCAGTTTTATTTATAGATGAGGTTTGGCAAACAGTTTTATTATATGAACTTCAAATAATTAAGGAGTAATAAAATGGCAGTTTTTCACGGAAAGGCAGGAACGGTAACTTGGGCGGTGGGTGCAACTGCGGCGGTTACTAATTGGACATTAACGATTACTGCAGACGTTGCGGAATCAACCGCAATGGGCAATACGTACAAGAATCGCACTGTAGGATTTTTGGATTCGGCGGCAACGGTAACGGCATACGTACCGAGTGGCGGATTAGACCCCTCAATTGGAACTGACTTAGGCACATCCGGCATTTTGGTCTTAAGCGATGGTAATAATACGTTTACCGTTACTATGCTTTGCACGGATATTTCATTAAACGTTGACGCTGACGGCAACCCTACGCAGACAACCAGTTTTGTTGGCAACGGCACGGCTGTTGTTCAAACATAAAAAAGAAAGGAGTTGAATTATGGCTGTTTTTCACGGCAAAGAGGGTCAGGTTCGATGGGACACTACCGGCGGTGCTAACGAGAAAGAAATCGAGCATATAACTAACTGGACGGTAACGGCTACTGCCGACACTGCGGAGTCAACTGCGATGGGCGATACTTACAAAAGCCGCACGGTAGGATTTCAAGACTGGACGGCAACAGCGACCGGTTACGTTGATGATGGTGGTTTGGACGTGCCATTAGTAACGGGCGGTACGGAAGCGTTAGGCGAGGAAACACCGGCAGAGTTGGAGTTATATTTTGATGCCGTTGGTGCACCGGGAGCGGTAGCTTTATTATACGGCACGGCGATTTGCACAGATATATCAATCAATACCGATGCAGACGGCAACCCGACAGTAACCTATACTTTTCAAGGGCAAGATACGAGCGGATTAACGTATGCTACGACTGCCCCGTAAATTTTTATTTTAAAGGAGATAAAGAATGGCGATGGACATTACAGGCTACATACACAAGTCTAAAGAGATTGACGTAGGTGGCAAGAAATTAAAGTTTAACGAGTTGACGTTATTGGATTTCGCCCAGTTTCAAGTATGGGCACAGGACAAACGAAAAGCCGAGAACGCCGTAAGGCGAGTACAGATTATTGAGATGGCAAAATCAATCGGCGATATAGATTCGATGGAGTTGCTAAAATACGTTGACCGGCCAATGACGGAAGATGAGATTGACGAGTCGATGGGAACGTTTGAGGGTATGGGCTATTTGGTATATAAGTCGCTTAAACATAATTACCTTGAAATATCATTCGAAGAAGCACAGGCAATATCAACGATTAGCTTGGTAACTGATTTAGTAAAGAGTGATTTATTCCCTGAGGACAAAGAATCAAAAAAAAAGCCACGGCCGAGGGGCAAGGTGAAACAATAAAAATAACAACATCAACGGCGATTGCGATGTTGTGTGAGTTTTATAGTTGGACGATTGATTACACGATGGGCTTGACAATGACGCAGTATAATAAGGTGTTTGAAGAAATGGACACGATACAAAAAATAAAGGCCGGTATTAAGATTGAAGAACCTATGACCGGTAATTTAGGAGCAATAGCGGCGAGCAAGTTGCTACCACGCAAGGAGTCTGTTTATGGCATTTCTCGGTAAAGCAACCGTTGAGATTACCGGTAATTTAAAACCGTTACGTAACGCTTTAAAGACTGCACGAAAAACCGTTGTAAGAGCGGCACGCAGGATAGGGCGTATGGGTTTTCGTGCTATGTCTAATGCGGTGCGGCGTGCGAGCCGGTCGATAAGGAGGTTCGTTAAAATAATAGGCGTTGCCTTTGTTGCGGCTATCGGGTTTGCGATAAAAGCGGCAGCATCATTTTCAAATCAGATGGCAATGGTTAATACAATGCTCGATGATGCGGCACGTGAAAACGGGTTTTTGCCGAAGTTTTCAAAAGCATTAAAACAGATGAGTAAAGATTTCGGTGAAAGTACGAAAACTTTAAGTAAGGGATTGTTTGATATTTTATCAGCCGGTGTTAAGGCTGGGGATGCGTTAGATTTTTTAAAGATTTCGGCAACCGCCGCAGTTGCGGGTATGACCGACACCGCAGTTAGTGTAGACTTACTCACAACTATTATGAACTCGTTTGGCCTTACGGCAAATGATGTTACTATGATTTCCGACAAATTATTCGCTACTGTTAAAAAAGGCAAAACGACGTTCCCAGAATTGGCAGGTTCTTTAGGTAGGGTTGCCGCTACCGCTTCGGTCGCCGGTATGAGTTTAGACGAATTGCTTGCGATTACAGCAACCGTTACAAGGGGCGTAGGCTCGACGGAAGAATCAATAACGTCAATCGTCGGTGTACTGCGTGCGTTTTTAAGTCCGCAAGATGAGGCGGTCAAAGCGGCGGCAGAATTTGGTTTAGAGTTAAACTCCAATACATTAAAGACGATAGGCTTTAGGGGTGCTGTTAAATTATTAAATAAAGCAACCGCAGAACAGCTAACGAAAATCGTTAGTAATATTCGAGGTTTTAGAGGGATGGCGGTGGCGTTAAAAGATACGTCGGGGTTAATGAGGGACTTTAAATTTATCAGTGAAGAATCGGCGGGAGCGGCGGCAGAGGCGTTTGATATAATGGCGGATGAGACCGTTTTTAAATTTGGCCAATTAAAACAAACTGTTATCTTTATGTTCAGGGCTTTTGGTGAGCCATTACTACGACCGGTCAAACAATTTATAGATGCGTTAAAGCGTGAGTTTGAGGGATTGGGACGGTCATTTGAAACTAACTTTAGCGGGATACAGACGGCGGGCGATAAGGTTTTTAATGTATTTCAATCTATACTTAATAAAATTCACGAATATATAGCGATTGCTAAAGACCCAAAGAAAGGTTTAACACAGGCGTTTGCGACGATGTTTGAAGATTTAAAAGCGGTATTTGAAAAAGGCTGGTTGGCTTTTAAAGATAAAGTTTTACCGGTAATTAAAGAAGTAGGCCGTGCTTTAGCTGATGCGTTTATGGAGGCCTTTGGCGATAGACTGCGTAATATGCGGGAACGTATCCTTTTCCCGAAACTTATGAGTGCTATGGATAAGGCACGACAACGGTTAGAAACTCCAATAACGCAGGAGCAATTTCAGACAGCATCAGATGAATCGAGTCTTAGGCGAGGGCTTGAGCCGGTTACGGTAAGGCTTTTAGTACAACCAATGGGCTCTTTAAACAGTGGAGATGAGGGAGGTACTTAATGGCAATAATAGAATTTTGGGACAGTCAAGAAATGCACGTAACGGTAGAGGGTAGTACGGCGACGAGGGTTTTTACTTGTACGTGGGAGGAGGCTTTAGCTGGCACCGATGGCACTTTTACCCTACCCGTTATAGGTAATTTTTGGAGTCCGGAGCGGCAGGATTTGCTTTGTACTGACCTTGATTTAAAGGCACTTGGACGAGTAAATGTTAGGGTAACTGCTTTTTTTAGTACGGAAAAAGCGAGCGTTAGGCGTAAGCGGCGTGAGAATAACTCTGAAAGTTGGGAAGAAAACCTTGAAATATATTTAGAAGAAACGCCGGTAACAACTTATTACGATACTGTTGCGGGTGGATATAAAAAGTGGTCAGAAGAGTGGACGGGCGATAAAGATAAAATACCCGACCTCTTTCATTTAACGCCGAAAGCGAGTTGGAATATATCTTGTTATAGTTCAAGTAATAGGTACTCTCAAATTTTAACACATATAAACAAGATAAATAGCAACGCCTTTTTAAAGACATATTTTTTGAATTGGGCAAGTTCTGATATTTTAGTTGACGACGACCCGAATTTAGCAACTTGGACTGATGTGGAGGAATGGATGTTTATTGGTGCGAGGGGTAATAGAGTACGGTCTACTTGCTGGCGGTTTGATTATACTTTTTTATATGACCCTAACGGCTGGAATACACAGCACGGAGTTGATACATTTCAATATGAAACTTTCGATACATCGGTTTTGTTTGACGGGATGAGGGCGACGGATGAGGATGGCGAAGGGGCTTTTTCGGCACAGAATAATACTACACAAGGGGGGTTTTAGTGCTTAGTAGATTGAGACAACTTAATATATTTAGTAAGCCAACGACAAGGGATTTCAATAAGGTTGTCGAACGGCTTAATTTACTATCTAACATACACGGCGGGGGCGGTATTGGGGTAAGGACTAACCCCGCTGGTATAAATATATTTAATACATCTGCTTTGACTCAAGCGTTATCTTTAGGTATTTACGAGGTCGGCACGTCCGCAACCGGCAACGGAATTTATAATTGTTTTCCGGTTTTGATTGACGCTACAAATTGGGCTTTGGTTACAAAAGTAGATAAGTTTTCAAGCCTGCCTGCGTGGAATAACGCTACGGCTTACGAGACTGGTGATACGATTATCGAGGCCAACGTTAGCTATATCTGTATCTTGGCTCATACGAACCAACAGCCGCCAAACGCTACGTACTGGAAAGTTGCCGACGTTGAGATACTTAACACCGACGAAAGCTACCCAGTAGCGGACGCAGATTTTACCGAAGCGTTGGCGTTATTCGATTTAATACAGGCTTTTAAAGTTAGCGACGACGAGGGCACTACTCGCTTTATCGGTACGCCTTTAGGGACTAAAGTTAGAACGGCAAAGACAAAAGAGGCGGCACAAAACGACGATTCGATTCAATGTAATTTAATTCTAAGGAACGGCAATAAGGCGGCGAGCGGTGAGCTTGGATTTGATATAGAAGTGTTCGGGCACGCGAACAGCGGTACGGCTGACTTTGACGATGCTTTACCGAGGCTTGCCGACGATGTAACGATAGCTGTATATAATCAGCAGGGTAAATGGTGGTACGCAACTACTGTTCAACAAAGTAAGATTTGTACTTGTGCGGAGCCGTAATGGGAATTATAAAAGCACAATATGACCCAGCAACAGGTAAGGCGATATACGATGCTGTTTCAGGAAAACAGCAGATAGCTGAACCTAATTCTCAACCATCGGCTGGTAAATGTGCTAACTGTACAGACGTACAACCAGTTTTTATTGATGTTACATTTTCTGGAATAACCGATTGCACTAATTGCTCTGCATACGGTGGTTTTTATAGAAACAATATATCTGTTGCGTCGGCTTTTAATGGCAATACTTTTAGGGTAACTGCCCCGGCAGGCGGTGTGGCTTGGTGTGTTTATGTAAACACGGCGGGAGGCAGTTACGGTTCGGCTGACGTATGGAGTAATTCTGATTGCACGGGAGTTGTCGGAACGCCAACATACGATACGTTAGATATGGCATTGCAATTTACGTCAGCAACAACTTATACTTTGATAGTAAATATAACAGTGGCCGGTTTTCCAACGGTAAGGGTATTTACCAGTTCTGGCACTATTGCAAGTGGTGATTGTTTTGATTTAGATGGTGATATTATAAGTAATACAAATAATTGCTCGACAACTTCGCCCCCTGTATTTTGTGATAATGGTACGGCAACAATAACTCTATGATAACGTGCAAAACTTTTAAAGGTGGCTATTGTGAAAAAGTAAAGGTTCACGTAGATAGGAATTACTGCGAGAATTATTGCAGGCATTACCCGAAAGATTTAAAATTTCCATCGGGTATGAGGCAGGCGAAAAACTTAATAAAGGCGGTTATAAAGAGGGCTAAGAATATGAAGAATAGAAGCCCAGAAGAAATTGAAAAAATAAAAGCGATTTGTGAGCCGTGCGATGCTTACTACGAAGAGGGTTTAACGCCAAGATGTACGTATTGCGGTTGTTGCTTAGATATAAAAATAAAATGGCAAAGTGAAGATTGTCCAATAGATAAATGGAAAGGAATTTAAAATGGCGGTAACTATTTGGGATGGTTCAACCAATGGAGATTTTGCGACGGCGGCTAATTGGGACACGGCGGCAAAGCCGGTAGCGGGCGACGAGATAATTTTTGATAGTAACTCATCGGTAGCCTTAACAGAGGGTATGCTTGCCAGTGAAACTGGTAATGTTGAGTTTGATTCGATACACGCAAAGCTCGGACATACCGGCAACGTTGGCACGGCGTTAGAGCCTTTGGCGGTCGGTGCTGCTGCTGCGGCGTTTCCGGTTATTATCGAGGGTTCGGGAACGTATCATATTATGTGTGCGGCTGCGTTAGTTAGTAGTGATGCGATATTGCCTTTGGTAATTATAAATAATCCTGACGCTACGGTTTATTTGTATTCGTTTGCAAATGATGCTGGTAATACTTGTATTTTTACAAACGTGCATCTTGTCGCTGGAACGTTAAATCTAAGTACCGAGGCAACGACGGAAAGCGGCGACGGCAATGGCCCGATAGTTACTAATCTTTATATGCAGCCGAGGAGTGCCCAAAAATCTAACGCAACCTGTACGATAGCGATTAACTGTTATCAGATAAAAGCGACGGCGACCTATACAAATCTTTATATGGCAAACGGAACTTTAACGACCGATAGCGGCTTGGCGATAGTTCATTTTCAGGGCGGTACGATAAACTTAGGAACGGACGGCGGCGGCGGGACTAACGTTGATATTGCTTCAACGCTAAAGATGTACGGCGGTTCGCTTAACTGGAATCCTAACGAGGACTCGGCGTTTATTAACGAAGCCTATGTTTACGGCGGTACGGTTGCGGTAAGTAAAACAATTAACGACGGTAATTCAAGGGTATTGGGTGGCGGTGCGGGTAACGATATATTTTACTTTACCGGCTCGAAGTTGAATCTTGATAGTGGCAGGGCACAGGTAACTATCGCCGGAAGTTCGCAACTACTCGCTATGGGTGGACGCATTACGCTTGACAGCTTTACGGAAGTTGCGTTTACAAACGACCCAGATATTAGTTAAAATTTGGAGGCTTATTATGAAGCTATTACCGTGGGTTATTATAATCCTGCTGTTTGTATTGGTTAGCGGGTGTACGTTTATCCGCAAGGGCGACTTGCTTTATTATAAATTCCAGCCGTGGACGTGGACGCAAACAAAAGGGCTTGTATTGAAATTGCCCGATGGTTCTTATCTTTACGTAGAATCTACCGAAGCTAAACCTGATGCCAATAGCATTAAAGCAACCGGTGAAGCGGGCGGGATAATAGGCCGTGAAATTATAGGAGTTCCGTAATGGCTGATTGTATTGTTTGGACGTATGATGCGATAGCGGCAAAGGCGGACGGCAAGCCGTTATCTTTTGTCGACCGGCTAATAATGTTTCGGTCGAAGCCTTATACGCATACAGAGTTTCAATTCAGCGAGCGTTTCGATAACGTTAGCTTTTCGGCAACCATGAAAGATAAGGCTCGATGCTGCCGGTTCAAGGATATAAAATATACTCACCCGCAACGTTGGAAAAAACATATTATCCCGATGAGCGATACCGAAGAAGATTTAGCTTTTCAAAAGGCGAAAGAAATCGAATGGCTCAAGTATGACCTGCTCGGTTTGTCGAGTTTTATAATTATGAAATGGCGGATTGTTCGACCGAGCAAATTAAAATATTGGTGTTCCGAGTGCGTGGCTTGCTTACTCGTCGTCGCTAAAAGATTAAACTTAATACCGGACGAGCTTCACCCGTTAGGATTGGTTGAAAGGTTAGACGAATACGCCGAGCAATGGCGTAAATAATTGGAAATTTCATTTCATCTCCTCCGAAAGGTGGCGGTAGGCTAAGAATTTTTGGTTTGCCGCCATTTTTAACTCTTTTGTTTATAAAGGGTTACAACTATATCGCAAAATTTATGATATTTTTTAAAGTTTTTTGTTTACAAAACCGAAGTAAACTTGTAAACTAATAAACAATAAGAAGCTAATAATAATTAAAGAAAAGGGAGATAGTAAAATGAAATTAAGTTTAGATAAAACTTGGGAAGAATGTTTGCGGATGTGGAAGTGGATAGCATACGGAAAGCATAAAATTCAATCATCCAACAGACTAAGGCAAGAATGGCTTCGTGACAATGGGTACGATGGCGACATACTCAGTAATGATTGCTTTTTCTGTGAATACATTAAAAAATATGTAAAGTGTTGGTGCGGGGAAAATATGTTACACTGCCCAGCCGAGAAGATAGACAAGAATTTCGATTGTGTGTGTGACGAGTATTCTTATTTAAGCCACCCCCGCAAATTCTACAAAAAACTAAAAGAACTTAATAAGATAAGATTAGCAAGGAAGAAAAGCTAATGAGCAAAAGACATATGATTCAAGTTAAAGAAACTTTATGGGAGCGGCTTATTATTGCGGCGGCAAACGAAAGCAAAAAACATAAGCAAGTTATCACCCCTGCCGAGTACGTCCGTCAATGCGTAAACCGATGCCTTAAACGAAACAAAATAACCAAAGGAGATTGAAAAATGGATTTAAATTTATCAGCTAAAAACGAGCAAGGAATACAAAACGTTCTTATAGAACGCCAAGACGAACTCCATGCTTTTATTACAGACACGGCAACAGAAAACCATCCAGCGGCTAAGGCTTTGGTCTGTTTTTTTCTGTCTGAATATTATAACGCAAACGATAAAGGCGGTGAGTAATGGCCGGTAGAGACGACCCCGAACATTCGGAGCAACCAGCCCCCCGCCCTTTACGTATGCGAAATTGCTTTTGCGATAAGCGGGTAAGCGAGGAGTTTGTAATCGATTATTGCAAATGCGATGTCTGCAAGGCCGAGGGATGCCAGCATCTTGTTAAATTATTTGACAGCAACGTAACCGAAAAACAAGTCCAGCTCTGCGAGTTTTGTGAGGAGCAATGGCGTAAGGACGGGAAGCTACATAATAACTAAACCAATTTTAAAGGAGATTTAAAATGATTAGAACAGAAACAATCAGTTCAGCAGAAAAAGTAGAAAAATTTTTCGACGGCAATGAGATTTTGGACGGTATCGAAATAGTACGTTGTTCTAAAGATGGCAGCTATTCTCAACTAAGGTCTATAATATTAAAAGACAGGAACGGCAAAGAAGTTGAATTTGCTGGTGGCGATAGTTCTAACCGCATTTGTATTATTATGCCGATACCGAAAACAAAAGAAGTTTTTACTTTAACAGGCCGCATTTTGAACGCTATTGATATAAAAAACCATTACGATAGCGAAACAGAAGCGACAGAAGCTAAAAAGGCTATCGAGGAAGAGGAGTTTTCATCTTCTGGCTTGGAAATAACAAAAGAAACTATTATTTGTGATTAGCTTTGGTTAGCGGTGGCGGGAACGGAACCCGTCGCCGCATTATAGGAGATTTGAATATGAAGATTAGCGAAAGAATACAAAAATCATTAAATCTAAGTAAAAAATTTATCGGTGAATTTGACGACGAAATGCTGGCAACGTTTAAAGAACACACATCTACTTACAATGCTGACGTTGAGCGGTCGGCGTTTTGTCTTTTGGGCGATGCTATAAAAGCGGGATTCATAAACCAAGACGAGTACGACTGGTTCAAGTTGATTTATTCCAGTCCCAAAAAGTTTAGGAATTTGCCGCCTGAAATGCAACTGTTCTTTGTTGAGTTTACTGGCTTTATTATAGGCCACTTTATTAAAAAGCCGAAATCTACCGACGGAAAAATAATAGAAGCTCTCGCAAAGGCGTTGACAGACGCCCTTGACGAAATTAGAAAAATAATTGAGCGTGAAAAGGGCGACAAAATTGAAATCTGAATATTGCCCGAATTGTAATTGCGATAGCTGCCGGACGAAGCGAACCGAAAACATAACACAATTAGAACTTGCGGCAAAACAGGCAACAGAATCGGGTAGTTATGCAGATTTACAGGCATATCTAAAATTAAGGCGGGTTGCATTATGAACAAAACCACCGAAAAAATCATTGTAATTACGGTTGTTTTCCTGCTCGGCGTGTCCTGCGGGGTGATATATGGCTTTAAGCAAGGAAATTTAGACGCTCAAGCTCGAATTAGCCCAAAAGTCGAGCCAAGCGGAAGTAAGGGCGGCCAAAAACAAAACGGCTTAGAACGCAAGCTGGTGCGTTTCGGGGATTTGCTTGATGCGATAGAAATAGTCGAATCCGGCGGGGATTGTAACGCCGTAGGCGATAACGGCAGGGCGGTCGGAGCTTACCAGATACATTTATGCTATATGAAAGACGCAGATGGCGAAAGAATGTACAAACGTGGCAAGTATTTCGACCATTTCGAGCCGGACGACCGTTACGACAGAGCCAAAAGCCGAGAAATGATTAGGCTTTATATGAGCCGGTATGCTACTTATGGCAGGCTTGGCCGTGAGCCAACATTGGAGGATATGGCACGAATACATAATGGCGGGCTTAATGGCTGGAAGCGAGAATCGACAAAACCATATTGGGAAAAGGTTAAAAAATACTTAGATGTGGAGATAATAAAATGAAACAGATAA
>SDBU01001092.1_pt1 | contig 39910 bp, 59 predicted proteins | sample 2277071 | NCBI WGS metagenome assembly SDBU01 (sample SAMN10397929, study PRJNA504765) | marine sediment metagenome | isolation source: marine sediment core GS08_GC12, 126 cmbsf | place: Arctic Ocean: Gakkel Ridge, Loki's castle | collected 2008 | reverse complement strand
CCAGGTCGGCAATGCGACGCCTATCGCACGGATGACATCTACATGTTTCAGGATGGGGGTCCTTCGGTTCCACTCCGCATGATGCGCAGAACACAACCATCTGTCCGTCGATGGTCTCACTGGCCAAGGGGGTGCCGCAGTTTGGGCATTTGGCTTCCATCATTTCGTCCTTTTCGCTTTCTCAACGGCCGCCTTGTGATGCGAACCGTTCTCGTGGTTACTGCCACGGAGTCGAAATTTGCATACTGGGCATCGCGGCCGGTTACGTGTTTCGGTTGTCATCGTTTCGCCTTTCGCTATTGGCCTTCCAGAAACTCAGTTATCCGCAGCATGTATTCGCACGTCCCCACGAGAATCTGCTTTTGCAGCGGGGTTATCGGCAACGCCGTGACGTGGTGTGTGAGGTCGTCCAGACACAGGCCGAACTCTCCCCACGCCTTTGCATCAAGCTCCTCCTGTTTGGATTGGACGGGGTTGGTGGTCATGGGTTTCTCCGTAGCTCCGAGGTCAAATAACTTGGCGACTTGGCCGCCGAACGGGAATGGCAGGGGGTGGATTGTTCGGACCAGCGGCTCCCGTGTTTCATCACATATATCGACGACATTCGTGCTGCCACATTGCGGACACGAGTCCCACTGTGGCGAGTTGTCGGCGTCGAAATAGCCGCAGTTCAGGCACTCGTGTTCCATGCAAGCCATCGTGTTACATTCCCTTGAATCCAGAAGTTGCTCGCTGGGCTCGCTCCAGCCAGATGATAAGCCGGCTGCATTGTTTTGGCGTAACCGGAACAACACCTATCCACAACTGGGCCTTGCTTGCTAGGCTGGCACATTCCAACTCGCATTCCACTCGCAAGTCCTCCCCATTCCCGTCGCGGTGTTCGAGGATGAAGCAGTCTTTCGTGTTGCATGCAATTCGTGTCATCACTTCGCCTCCGGCTCGGCACGGGCGATGGCGGTTTTAGCCAGCCGCCGGGACTGCGCTCCACGCAATGTTTCCTCCCTAAACCACTTCAGGGCGTCGGGGTGTTTCGCGGGCTTTGCAGCATACTCATGTGCCAGCATCGCCTTGCACGCGGCAAGCAGGTCGGGCATCGCCGATACCTTCCCGATTCCGCCGTAGTCGCCAATGGCAAGGCATACTTCCGACAGCTTCAACATCCACGAGCTAAGCCCTGGTTGCCGATCGACCAGCAGCATTTCGAGCCGCTCACATAGGTTCTGTAGTTCGTCGAATCCGGGTGTGTGTTTTGTCATGTCAGTTCTCCTCGGGTTCGGCAAGGGCGATGGCGTTGTGAAGTTGAACTTGGGCTGCCACACTGTTTGGGTTGGTAGTAGAAACGAGATACTGCAATGCTGCCTCGCACGCGGCCCGCAGTTCGTCGTGTGCGTTGCACGCCCGGGTGATAAACTCCGCGTTCTTTGGCATCGCACTTTCGCAGACGACACGGCCGCCGTAGTATTCCCGGCCCATGGGGTCGCTTGGCCCCAATGTTTCGTCATCGCAGACGACGGCGCCATCGTTCTTTCCAACTCGCCACGGTGTGGATGAGTGTTCTGTCATGTCAGTTCTCCCCTTCGTATTTGGCGATGGCGGCAAGTGCTACATCGTGGCCCCAGCCGTCTCCGCATGTGCATCCGTCACCGCACTCCGCGTAGTGCTCACACGCGGCCAGCAGGTCGTCCTCGCCGTTCAGTATGGCGAGAACTTTCGCGGCCACCTTGGTGTCTACGGTAAGTACGCCGGCATTGCCGCCATCTTGAAAAACTGTGATGCGAGTATGGACGGGGTTTGTGATTTCAACTCTCGCCGATAGTTTCATGTCAGTTCTCCGAAAAACCGCGGGGCCCTAGCGTCCTGCCAGGGGTGCCCGGATATCACCTGAGCGTCGTGCTCGGGGCGTCCGTGTTTACTATGGCCGCCACCTGTGCGGCCAACGATTCGCACTCGGACACAACGTATTCCTCTGTTCGGCCTTCGCCGTTGCAATACTTGCTGCTGTCCCCCGCGTGTCCGCAGTCAAAGCCGAACCACCACAGCTCCGACTTGACGGGATAGTCGCCGGCAGCCGAATACGTCAAGGAACCATGAACATCGAACACATATTCGGGACGAGGCTGACAATCCTCGCCAGCCGTCATGCAAAAGAGAGATATAACGCCACGTTTGCCTACCGGGCCGTCTAGCACTGCTGCTAGGCTCTCCTTTAGGGCGTCGGATTCCTCGTCATATTTAACACCAAACAGAGGGTGCTCCGGCGGAACACCAATGTAGCCGCAACGGTGGCCACAATCGTGAAACATCAGGCAGACGGCCCGCAGGCCCGCCTCGGTTATCCAATCACGTTCGATGGTATGTGACATGTTCGTTCTCCGTGTAAGGGGGCGTCCGTTATTCCGTCCGCGTGATTGTGATGGACTCGCCGATGGGCAAGAGGCGTACGCTTAGTGCCGTTGGCCTTTCCCACGATGTCGGCACGTCTGATAAGTCCAGGATACGCCCGTCGTCGGTGTGGCGATAAACATAATGGTCGAGGCAATCACTGGTGTTGGCGTCTACGATGACGCCGAAGTCGCCAGCCTTCATGTTGTCACCACGGACGACACCCGGCGTGGATTCGCCCATTTCGATTCGCGTCTCCATTTCATTCTCCTTGTAAGGCGACGGGCGGGGCCGGGGAGGGATCACCCGCCCGCCGCTGTTGTGAAAAGGGCGGGGCGGCCGTCCGTGACGCAACGGGATTTCCAAAGCGGGCAAATGCCAATCCCGGGTACCGCCCCGCCCATGTAAACGTGCGACGGGCCCAAGATAGTCCGGCAGGGCAGTCTCCGACTTCCACGGAGTCCCATAGCCTCCGGCCCTTTCCTGACCGCCGTCGCACATAACCCCGCCGGGGCCTTGCGGCAAGTCCGACGGGAAGGAAATAAACAGCCCACCCGGCCGCCGGGGCAGGACAACGACCAGACGGGCATAAATAGTACGGGGTGCGGGAGTCGAACCCGCGACGCAACAGCGACGCACCGCCGGTACGCTCCTGCCGCCACCTCGCCCAGTAGCCAACCCGTGCATGGGCTGTAGGACGGGCAGGCCCCCGTGAATGTAAAACGAGCGGGGCAGTGTTCCAGGTACCCCGCTCGACGGCGAGTGAACCGAACAACTCTTGCAAAGGAGATGTAGACTCGCCGGGTGCTGGCCGCGACAAGCGACCGACACGAGTGGAAAAGCATCGTGACGAGCCAGGGTACCCTCTTCTCGGTTGGCAGCCTGTCATTAAAGAGGGGCACTGACAATCCCACCGTTTGCATCTGATCTGGGTGCAAACAAATGAGATCGACGCTGCCACGTTGTCGTCACGATGCCGTAGGTAAAACGAGAGCGGTGAAGCTGCCGGGCAAGCCGGAAAACCGTGCGCAACAGTCTTATCAGCCACCACTCTCTGGGCAGGTTTTGAATCCAAAAGTGATCCGCCCGGCAAAGCCGATTCGCAACCACCGGTGGACACCTTACCGTTTCGATGTACTAATTCTGCACAAATTGCTTTGAAATTAGCATTTCGTAAGTCGTTGTGGGGTACGGGGTTAGCATAGACGTCACTGGTAGCACGACGCCGCGTGTGAATCAAAATCGCAGCGGGCCGAGTCCTGTCGGCTATGGGCCATAGAGCGGCCCATTCGACGTTTTCTTTTTGGGTAGGCAACGCGGACCCGTTGCCACGCCGCCGCTGCGTATGGACAGTAGAAAACACGACAGGACGGCAACGCTGGGCGACCGTCCTGCCGTGAAAAAACGACGCGGAGGACTCGACCAGAGATACCGCGTCGCTCAAAGGTTGTGGATTGGTCGAGTCCATCTTTTTTTCTCCGCGTTCACGGATCGTATGTCTGGAGAATACTCGCTCCGTCAGAATCCGTCAAGGCCAATCGGGCGGATTCCGAAAAGTCTTGTCAAGGGTGCCATTACGTAGGCCACATCGCCCATGCGTGAGCCGCGACGATTGCCGCCACGAGCAGCAGGCCGATTGCTATGCGGAACATGTTATCCCCCTTTCTCTGCCTTGGCTATGGCGACACGGGCCGATTTGGGCCATGGTGGCAGTTCATCCCACGGGCCGACATCAACATGTTCATCCCCGTTGGGTTCAATCCATGCCCAGCCCTCAACTCCCTCCTCGTCGTACAGGGAGCGCTTCTCGACTTCCCAGCCGAGAAGTAGGAGGGCGACCAATTGGTCATCCATGTCGGGGGCTGCGACGATTAAGCGTGCGGTATCATCACACTCCTGTTGCGTAACTGTTCGGGCTACGCATCCATCGCGGCCACATTCATCCCGATACCGCCTTCCAGCCGACTTTCCATCAGCGTGCTTGCCGTAGACGGAGACCGATGCGATTGTCCGCCCGTGGCCACCCACCAATCGATAGACGGCTTTACCCTGGCTCGTTATCCACGGGCTCAGTTTCCACGGTCCAGGCGTGTGCATGTCACTCCTCCCTTTCCCGCCTTACGGCAATTTGGGCGTTGATTAATGATTGCCCCCAATCGCTAAGTATCACATCCCGATACTGCCCCTTGCAGGTGTAGTTGCATTCCTTCAGAATTAGCAGCAATTCGGCCCCAGAGAAAGTGGTTTTGTAATCTGGTGCTGGTCCCTGAATGACAATGCAGCCCTCGCTGCCTACTGGCGGCGGGATGCGGCACCATGAATCGCCGCCCAAATAGACGATGTAGCACGAGCAACAGGGGAGATCCTCTTGCTGCCACAACTGCCCGCCGACTAGTTCGGTTCCCATATCACTCCTCCCCCCCCAGGTCGTCAAGCGTCACGCCCAACGCCGTAGCGATCTTGCGTAATGAGTCCATGCTGGGACGCGGTGAGCCGCACACGATTCGGCTGATGGTCATGTGTGCGAGCCCAGCCTTGTGGGCAAGCTGCTCTTGCGTCATGCCCTTGCGTGTGTATAGTTCGCGTATTCGTTCGCCGGTTTTCATGTCACGCTCTCCTCTGTCGCCCCACACAATAGCGATTGCACGGCAGCAATCATTTCTTCTGTCAATGACAAGGATGCCATTCGTCGCCCGTTGTTGTAGACGCACATCCATATCCGCCCGTCGTCCAGCCTGATCCAATCAACCCGTACAGTCTTGCCAGAAGGGCGGGCACCGAAGTCGGTAATAGTTTCGCAGCAGGCCGCTACGCCATTAGAACCTACATGCGAAACGCCCCCGGCTTCTTTCGGTGCCAAGTTCTTGTAGAGCATCATGCTTGCCTTTCAATTAGATTTTACGTCAGTTCGGGAAATAGTTTGTTGATTGTCTTCGCCGCCCCGTTCCTATATTCGCGTGCGTCAGATTCATCAATCAGAACTGACCCCTCTTGCAGTAGGTGTTTTCGCATTTCTGTCAGCACCGTCTTCCGCGTGTAATCCGCGAACTCGACGCCGTAGTAAATCCGCTCGTGAATCAGAAAGTCAACGAGCTTATCGTAGCCGATGCGGTGAACAATGCGAAATGTAAACCGCTTGTGTCCGTCGCGGCTGTTGGTGGCTTTTTGGGTTGTCATGGGGTTGTTTCCGTTGATGCGGCGTTCGGCTTTACTGTTTTGTATCCAGTGCGAGTTGCCGCGTATCCCTCACCGTGTACTCCCTCGCCCCAGGCGATTAGCCCCCGGCCCTCAAGGGCCATCACCGTCCGCCAGTCGTAGTTGTTGCCGAGCGACATTCGTCGCTTGACGGTGCCGGCAAGTGGGCCGCGTGTTTTGAGCGTCATTTCTACGACCGCTTCAAGTACGTTTCGCATCGGGGCTGACAGTTTCATGGTTCCGGTCTTTCGTGTTGGGTTTGTGTTTTTCATTTTCTCGTCTCCCTCTGCTGTCATTATAGCACAATCGGGCTAACTACCTTGAGAAATCCAGGTGGATTTTCTAAATAGTTTGGGCTATCGCCGTAAGGCTATACGAGGTAGTGAGTTACGTCACAGAAAAACCTTTGAGACAATCCCGGATTCGGCGAGTGCCGCGGCGGACGGGCAGGAACGCCGAACACGGTGTGACGTAAGTCGTTACGGGGGCTAGGGTTGCGGGGCCGTGGCGTTTTCTCGTCGCTCGTCAATCAGTCGCCGGAAGATGGAAATAGTTGCGGCCCGTGAATCGCCTTGTAATAATGAAAGGCAGGTGGAGCATAGCGGGCTAGACGAATGAAACTCGCAACCATAAAAGCCGCGTGTCCTGTCGCTGCGATTTTCGCAGTTGCATCAGCCGTCTATCTCTGCTCGTCCGAGAAACGACTTGGTGATTCGGCGTGCACCGTCCTGGTTGCCGAGTCGGTATTGACTCACGGCACGTATTCACTTGAAGGATATACCAGCCTACCTGATGGTGGACAAATCGCTCGGCCGCGACCGCTTGGTTTGTTTCATTTGTTCCCGCCCGGCGGCCAAGTCTTGTCGATTCCATTTGTGGCCGTGGCCAAGGTATTTGGCTGGACGTGCGTTGGACCGAACAATGAATGGCTGAGTGAATCCGAGAGGGTGTTCCAAGGCATCGTGGCATCGCTGCTGTGCGGCGGGATCGTGGCCTGCCTCTACTCAATCGCACGGCACTGGCTGGCTGTGGGCCCCTCGCTGTTGCTCGCTGCCGGGGCGGGACTTTGTACGCCGATTCTCAACGTCGCATCATCGTGCCTCTGGTCGCAGACGTGGGAAATGCTGTTTATCTGCGTGGCGATTCTGCTCTTGCAACGGGGCAAGATTGTCTGGATGGCCACCGCCTTGTCGGTAGCGTTCCTGTGCCGTCCGATGGCCATCACGGCAATCGTGCCGATTACGGCTTTCATTCTCGACAGGCACCGTGGCAAGTTCATTCCCTACGCGATAGTCGGAGCGTGTTGGCTTGGCGTGCTCGTGGTCTGGTCGCTGTCCACGTTTGGCACCCTGCTTCCAACGTACTACTTGAGCCTGTTGCCGAGCACCGATCCAGATGAACCAGCGACAGCGTTCCGGGCACTGCGGATTTGGGAGCACTTGTTTTCCACAAATTGCGGGCTCTTGTTTCACGCCCCGGTGATGCTGTTGGCCCTCGCGTTTGGATTATGGCGAAGTCGTGGCCAGTGGGCAGCATTAGCTTTCGCCGCGATTGGCTGTCACCTGTTAATCCTGGCCTGCTTTGAGCATAACGAAGATGGCTTTCGGCAAGGCTGTCGTCTAATGCTAGACATTATCCCCTGGCTGGTGGTGCTCGTCGCCATCGGAATGAACAGGCTGCACCGACGGCTTGGCTGACTCGGCCTCCTGGATCGCTCGCATCGTAAGCCGTGCCGCCGTGGCCCACGAAAACCCCTGTGAGATTTCTTCCGCCCGTCTCCCCAACCGTGCAGCCTCGTCCGGGTTATCGTGCAGGTACGCGATTGCTCCGGCCACGTCGCCGGGGTTCACTGGATCATAATAGATGGCACCGTACCGAGCAATCTCAGGCATGGGGCCACGGTTCGATATGGCCATCGGCGTACCACGGGCCATCATTTCCAGGAGGATGTTCGGACAGAACTCGACCGTCGACGAATAGACACAAAACCGTGCGTTGTGGATCAGCCCCGGCAGCCGGGCACGATCGACTTGTCCGAGCCACGTCACCGCGTCTTCGAGTTGAAGCCTGCTCACCTCGAGCTCGAGCCGCTTTCGATAACGGGCATCGGCCCCACCGGCCAGAACGAGTTGCAACCGTATGCCCCTTTGCCGACGGAGCATGTAGAGTGCCTGGACAAGTTCAATCTGATGCTTGTAGTGGTCCAACTGGCTAACATAGAGGATGTACTCGCCTTCCACGAGGTCGGTCACGTCTGCATGTTGCACGTTCCGAAACGCATCGCTCACGCCGTGGTAAACCAGGTATGACCGCTGGCCGATACCGGGGATGTGTTGCTCAAACACGTTGGCCCCGTGGTGTGAGAGGAAAATCACCACGTCAGACCGACGGACCGAATCCAGAAAACGCCGCCGCAGAATGCGTAGCCGCCAGAACCTCCGTTTAAGGATGGAATACTTGCGGCATTCGTCACGGGCAAAAGGTAGCATGTTCTGCGGGCAAGTGACCGTGGCGACACGCTTATCGATGCCTTTCGGTAGCAACCCACCCACAGCATAATACACGTCGATTTCGTACTCGCTCACGATCTCGTGGATTGTCCGCCGATAGAATCGGTGCCGAGCCCACAGGTTGTTGACGGGGCCTTCGCCGCAGTCGATCCATTGGATGCGATTGTAGCGGCCATGGAATAGCTTCCATTGTTCCCACCCGCACAGCACGTAGAAACGCATGCCTTCAGCCAGGCGGTCAAGCTCCGGCAGGATGGACGCCAAGTGCACCACCCCGCCGCCGCCGCGTATTGGTATGGCGTCAATCAATATCCTGGTCATCGGCCGTCCGTTGCCGTGGGGCTGCTATTTCGCCTCCAACCACTTAACGCTGAACCGTGCGAGCCGGATTTCCTCATAGGCTGTCGCCTTGCCCGATTCGTACAGCACGAGCACGGTGCCGTTGGCCAGAACCCCGATGTCCGCGTAGGCCGCGTGCCCCGCCCAGATAACCTTGCTCACCGGCCACGTCTTGCAGTCGTCATAGCTCACACGCACCACCAGATGCGTCCTGCCGGGCCCTGCTACGCCGCAGTGCAGGATCATGTTCTTATACCGGGCAACGCCAGCGTGGCAACCAGGGCACGGTAGCCGCTTGTCGATGCCACCCACGGGGAATGTCTCGCCGCCGTCAAACGACCAGTCGAAGCAACGGGCCCCGCGGCGGTATTCGTTGCGGGAGGTCATCCATAGCCGCCCGTCCGATAGTTCGACGATTGAACCCTCGCCCGTACCTGCCTGGGTGAGCCCGCCGAAACGCCACGTCAACCCGTGGTCGTCGGATATGATCGTGCAGTTGTGCGAATACTTGGCGAGACCGGGCACGTAGCCGACGTGCGTTCTCGCGGGATAAACGAGCCGTCCCTTGTGGGGCCCGCGTTGAATCTGGATTCCGTGAGCCACCGGGCCCACCTGCTGGCCCGTCGCGTTTCGGACCTTGTAGACGTTCCGAGGGCTCCAGGTTTTGCCGTTGTCATCGCTGAACGTGTAGTGATGGTACCGCCCCTTGGCTTCAATCTCTTTCGCGTGCGTCACCGCATACGCCGCCGAGACTCCCAAGTGCGGCCCCCGTCCACCCCAGCAGAAGATACGCCCCGTGGTTTCGTCGGCAATCAGCGAACCGCACGAGATGCTGAACCCCGGCTCTGGCGTGGCAATCGTTTGCATCGGCTGAAAGGTCCGCCCGCCGTTGATCGAACGACGCAACACGCCCGCGACGACGCTGTGGTCCGATTGCGTTTTCGATTGCTGCTGATTGGCTACGACTAATACCGTGTTGCCAACAGTCAGCAAACCAGGAATACGATAAACGTAACGCCGGCCATCGGCACGGAACAGGACCTGATACCGTGGCAACGTGGCGGGGGTTGGCTTGCTCGCCTTCGTTTGGGCGAAGACGCTGGGGGCTACCGTGGCGGCTATTGAAGCGGCCAAGAAGTTACGTCGTTTCATGTTTGCCTCTACAAAATAATGATGCCAGCCAACGGAATGGATTGCCAATCGGGCAGCCGTTCGGCTCTCGTTCGTCCCACGATATCATGTGATATCCAGGATAAAAAGCGTCTGTACACCCTACCGTCTCATAGATCCAAAATCCCGCCTCTCGCAACTCGCCTTCGAGAATGCGTTGCTGGATGCCGTTTAATTCCAACCCACTGAAGCCATCTTCCAGCGATGTCCCTCCATTGTCGGCCTCTATTTGGATTCTCGCCACTATCTGCTCTCGCAATTCGGGGAGCATGGAAAGCGATTTCGTCTCGGCCGAATTGCTGCCCAACTGGGCTCTCGTGCGTGCCTTGTCCGCAGTGAATCTAATCATGGATTTGGTCCTCTCGCATAACGACGATTTTGGGCGGAGCTGGTTTCGGCGGTGGATAAGGTGGATCGGCGGTCTGGGCCGGAAAGCTGAGCGGAATCGATCTGGCCTTTTTCGCCCTTGCCTTGAACTCGCCGCACCAATCGTCACGCGCCATTTCAGGGTACTCATCGGCTTCCTTCTGTCGCATGATCCGGGGGTATCGGCGGCACGGCCCCAGCGTGCCATTCTCATTCCATGTTGAAAAGTATTCGCACTGGTCGCATCGTCTATTCGCCATGTCGCTCATCCTGTTCGTTTGGTCCGCCCGCAATCGTGGCCCATGCTTTCCACGCTATCGGGTCAATCGTATCTTCCACGAACCGAACCGAGCCGTCGCCCATCCCGATGTTCACACCGCCCGTATGCTGCGAACGTGCCGACGCAGACGTGCCGACCATTGTGCTTTTTGTAAACGTGGCCGGCATATTCGGCTGATCGATTGCCGCCGTATCCCATGGGGAAGAATAGCACACGTCCGGCTCCGGGCTGTTAGGCGGGTACTTGTGCGTATACCAACTGCCGCCGGAACTATAGTAATGCCACCAGCCGCGTTGGTCCTTTTCATTCTCTTCTGGATTCCACTTCCCGCCCGCCCTGACTTCCGACAATAGGATCGTGTTGGATAGTCCATCGTGAAACAATGCAAACGGTTTGCCGCCGCTTATTGTGCCACACTGAAAGGCCCCATCGGTCCCCTTTTCAGCCAACATCGTGGCCGTCCCAAACGACACTACCATATTGGAAAAACCGTCACGGTGCATATCGGACGGGCAGCGGTACGGCGGAATACACTGCGACCACGTTTCGTGATTGTCAGGGTGATGCGTCCGCTGGGTGAAATTATATCTGCTGTACAATGCTCCGCCCTCAAGGTACGGAAGCAAGAGGGCAAACACTGTATGGCCGGGCCAGCCGTCACCAGCACCCGGACGATTGATTCGCGGTCGAGTAACGATACCGACGGGCAGCCTGCCGTTGAACGTGACGTAGTTCTGGAGGGCAATATTCACTTGCCGCATATTGCTACTGCACACCGTCCGCCTTGCCGCCTCGCGGGCCGCCTGGATAGCAGGAAGCAGGAGACCCACGAGGACGGCAATGATGGCGATAACCACAAGGAGTTCTACTAGGGTGAACCCGCGTTTCATTTTCCCCGCCCAATCTTGAAACACTTGCGGGCAAACAGCACGAATGCACCGGCCAGCATGAGCACCCATACTGTCGGTTCGGGGATGATGGGCCCCAGTCCGGCCGCTGCGTAATGGGCCGTCACTTGTGCCTCGACTAATGCCGTGCGGTACAAGGCCACCTCGTCAATCCCACCCGTAAAATACTGGGCCTCGAAAGGTGCCTTCTCGCCGAACGTCAAATTGTTGCCAACGTCTTCGATGTTATTATCTATCGGTCCGGTTCCGGGTACTAGGTCGCTTTCGATCAACAGTTCACCGTCCCAGAATAACTGCGAGCCAACGTCGCGGTCGAAACTCGCCACGATATGATGCCACCCGGCCGTATCGCCTGGGATCGGTTCCCACGGAAGCATATATGACGATGTATACCATCCCGACGCCCCAACTCGCAGGGCACTCGACACCTCAATAATTGCACCGTCGCCAACGCGGTCGAGAACCTGTATCGCATAGCCGCAATAGCTCGTCTCTATCACTTTGCCTATTGGTGCTTGCACGCCAGTCCAGGGCGTTTCGGGAAACTGAATCCACGCCTCGATGGTCCAATCGTCGGTCAGTACGTCGTAGTCGGAACCGCCGCCGTCAAGCACGGTGACAACGCCCGTCGCTACGCCGCCCGTGTTGATTGCCGGGTTGTCTTCCACGAATCCCGTGCCAATCGGCCCCGCCACCATCGCGGTTGTCGCACCGCGTAACGCATTGGGAGTCCCGGTCACTTCGTCATAGAAGTCACCGGTGTCCTCCTCGAATGCCCAGTAGGCAATCGGGTTATCGGCCATTACGGCGTCAAGGTACTCGTCTGCGGCAAGGGCTGTCGAGCCGCACGCCGCCAGACACAAACATAAACAAACGCGAAACATAACGCACCTCCGTGAGAAAAAGAAACTACCACTTCGCGGCAACGACCAGGGCCAAGCCTAGTGAAAACGCCGCCACGAGTCCATTGCAGATAAACGTAGTGGGGCCGGGCCACGCTACAATGATAAAAAAGTTGGCGACTGCTACTATCACAGCCCCGACTATAAAGGTACCCTTGTCATACATCGCACGCTCCCGAAAAGAGAAACAACCATCCCCACCGCCGCCACCGTGAGCAGACAAAGCGGGACGCACCAAACAAACGAAATCGGGGCAACAAACGCCGCCCATACGTACACGCACCAACCCGCCACCAGTCCGGCATACGCACCCGATGGCTTCGCATACCGCACAAACATCGCCAGGAAAAACAGCCCACCCAGCGGTGCGACTGCCACGCCGACAACACGGGCCACGATTTCCATTAGGTTTCCGGGCACGTATGCGATTGCCAGGGACAAGGCAAACACAAACGCCCCGACGATAATGGAGGTCAAACGAAATGCGACGGGCCGATTGTTCGACGTAGATTTAGGGTAGGCCCACAATCGGCAAAGCCCAGTTTCACCACGCCGCCGCCGCAAATCGTTTGACCACACTCCAACGCATGAATTGATACCACTCGAAAGCGACGACATCGCCGCCGCGAGAATCCCGCACAACAATAGCCCCTTGAATCCGCCCGGTAGTTCGGCCATGAAACGCGGGAATAACTTGTCCGCGTTCGCCGTGCCGTAATATCCCATCAGGGCAAGCCCGACGCATACCAGTAGAACCGTCGCAACCACGGCCAGCAGTTGGGCGATTATCAGCACACGCCGGGCGTCCTTGACGCTTTTCGTGCAAAGGAACCGTTGCACTTCCATCTGGTCCGAGACGACCCACGATGCTAGCAATGTTGGGGCAAAACACGCGAACACCGTGAGCCGCTCGAAAGGATGATAGCCCCAGGAGAGCGTCCGCCAGTGCGACGGCCACTCGGTAGGTATCCAATTGCAACGGTATGATATGATGCCCAGCGTCAACAGGACGGCCGCAAGTAGCACGGCGGATTGGATCACGTCGGCAGCGACCACGGCACGGAAGCCACAAGCGGAGTATAAAATCGTGACCCCCACGAGCAACACGGCCACCGCCAGAGAAGGCATCTTGACGAGCGGGGCCACGATTAGCTTTGACGTTACGTGGACAATCAGCCCCATCCACAAGCACCGCCGCAAGATGAACAGCAGCCCCGCAACGTAGCGAATACGCGGGCCAAGCCGAAACTCCAGCAACTCGTAGGCCGTTCTGATTTGACCGGGAAATCGCGTCATGCGATACATCGGCGTTAGCTTCACAAACCGACCATCCGCAGACGGCTCGCGGTCCATAAAGCCTTCACACTTGCCAGGCTGGAAAGCCATGAATCGCGGCACCACCCAGCGGCACGTTATGAACACCGTCACGGGCATGGCCAGCAAGCCCAGCCACAACCACGGGCCGTGCTTGATGAGTTCGCCCGGTATTGCAATCAGCGAAATGGTGGACAAGAGCGTGACGAAAAGGGACAAGCCCACGCGGACGGGTTTCATGGTACGATTGCCGAGCAGGTAGCCCTCCGCCGTTTCGGTACGTCGTGCGTAGTATCGGCCGACTAGCAGCATGGTTAGCAGGTACGCGGCGACGGCGGTATAGTCTAGCGTTGTCATTCTGGCCCCTGCTCGTCTAGCTTCTTTTGTGCCTCGTCTCGCATCCGCTTCAATATTCGCATAACACGATTGTACTGCATGGTGTAACCGGCAGCAAAACCCACAACGAAAATGGCAGCCACAATCACGCAGTACAGCAAACACCAATCGGTCATGATGTAATCGGTGGGGGTCATTCGTCTGTCTCGGCAGATTCCGGCTTGCCAAACACCCCCTCAACCTCAATCGTCGTCTTTGCCATCGACATAAAATCGGGTGCTTGTATGTCTGGATATAACTCGGCGTGGTAGTTGGAACAAAACTTAATCAGTTGTTCGGTTATGTCCATGTATTCAACAATGTGCTGATTGGCTTCGTCAAAACAATCCTCGGTGTCTTTTAGTTCTGCCCGCAGCCGTTCAACTTCGTCGATAAAGTCGTGCTCTGGCCCACGTGACGAATCGAACTTGTCGCCTAGCCCCAAGCGTTCAGCCGCTTCGCCTAGTTTTTGTAATCGCCAGGATGGCGTACCGGGGCCTTCCATCATTCCACCTTTCCATCTAGCACAGCTGCCATCGCCTCGGCCACAATCCAGTCTTCGTGGTCGTCAAGGTCAAGGCAACGTATCGCCTCTTTTTTGCCGAGCAGCAATAGCCCGTGACGCGGCCCGCCCGAGAAGGTCACGGGTCCACCGGGTAACGTAAACACGCTCTTGTCTGCCAGTGACAGCCCGCCCCCGCCACGATACAACTGAGGCATGTCGGCCATGTAAACGGGTTTCGCTGCCGTATGTCTCGGCGGCCAGACCATGTGATGGTGGGCCGTAAACAGGTAGCCCGTGCATTCGTATCCGGCAGAAATCACCGACCAGTGCCCCGTCTTATGCATGTCAATCATGGTGGTTATCCACGCCGGGTCGCGTAACGGGCACGACGGCAAGAGCGTGATAATGTGCTTGTCGGGGATGAACTGTTTGACGGCCCACTCGACGACATGGCCGGCACCGGGGTCCGCAACCTGTTCGGGTGGCTCCCATATCCAGCAGGCTCCGTTCTTGGCCGCAATGTCAACAATGGTAGTGTCATCCGTTATTAGGTGTATCTGCTCGGGGCCAAACCCCGCCAGCTTCGCGTGCATGATGCTCCACTCGACCAGGGGTTTCCCGTAGAAAAGCATCTTGTTCTTTTCGGGGATGCGCCTGGACGTTCCCTTGGCGGGGATAACTACGGCGTAGTCAGATAGATTCACCTTGCCCCTCCTCGAATAATGTTTGCGATTATGCCCCAATCTTCGTCGCTGAATGGTCTGCCGTACCAATGTTCTAACCGGGTCCTAGTGTCATCAACGGTTTCCGTTTTGCAGCCAGCATCGGGGGCCTCCGCTGCGATTAGTTTGTCTAGCTGTTCTTTCACTCGCATCCGAGCGAGTTCTATGGTGTCTTCGCGGCCAGAAGTTCTGAAGCCGGGCTGGCGTATAATCCACTCTATACGGTTATCGTCCCTTACTTCGTATGTGACGCGGATTAACGGCCAGCATCGGGAACGGTTCGTCGGGTATCGACACGCCAAGGAACGGACACAACTTCTCCCACCCCTCGTCGTGACAGATTCGCAGTTCGAGGAAGTCGTCAATGCGGCCACGGAAATAGTTGCGGGCATCGGTGTTGTGTGCTTCGTACTCTTCCGGGGTGATTCCCACTATCTGTTGCGTCAAGGGGTTCGGGGCACGCCAACGAACAACACTATCGAGCCACTCGCCGGGGTCGCGTGTCGTCAAGACAAACTTGCTGCCGGGGTAGTGTCTGTCGAACGGGATGTGCAAGTGCGGACGCGGCATGTCCGTTATTGCCTGCCAGTGAGGGACGATGTTGTGCAAAATCCGCTTGCCGCTTGCCTTGTTAGTTACCATGTTCATGTACAGCCAGAGAGCATCGTGACTCGTTTTCCAGCCGAGCGTGGTCAGTGCATCGGCCAGTGAACTCGTGCCGGTCTTGGGGCAGCCGATGCCGAATACTAGGGGCTTAGTCATCGGCAGTCTCCGCCGCTTCGTGGGCTGCTGTTGCTTCAGCTTCAGTAGCGGCTTCGCGGGTACTGTAAAGGCCAACAAGGGTTGCGTTACGCAATTGTCGAGCGTAAGTGACCTTATCTGTACGTAGGGCCATATTGCCAACCGTCACACGCAAAACGTCACCCCTTCCTTTTCCTACATCATCACATTCTCCGATACCATATAACCGCATTCCCGGCACTACCGGCACGCCGTCAGCCGTGCGAGGTAGTTTGTCCACGATGGCTTCCATCGCGAGGGCGGTCTTGCAAAGTTCGTTGGAATGAAAGGCAAGCCCGTCATCGGCATCTAGGATGCGCTCGTATGACGGGCACGCTGCCATGTTTTCCATGATCGTTCGTATCGTCGCCATGCTACTTGCTCCCGAATCCTTGCGGCCTACCGTCCATCCACGCCAGCACGTCCCCCCGCCGCCACTTGGCCAACTTCCCCAGCCGTATCGGTTCCGGGAACCCCTGTTCCCGCATCCAGTTGCGGATCGTGCCGTTGCTCACGCCGAGCCAAACGGCAACCTCATTGAGGTTCAAGAGCGGTCGTTGTGGCGGGTCGTTTTTGATTGCACCATCCATGCCCCACAGTATACCAATCCCGAATAACGATGCAAGGCCAGTTCGGAAGATTTGTCGAAAAGGCTAAAATCGTCGCGAGGTTCGCCCGGATGGGGCGCAAACGGGGGCTACCTGTCCAAACGCACAACCCGGCCGTGGCTCTCCCATCGGTCCAGGAGGGCTTGTTCGTGGACGATTGAGTGGCGATGCGAAACGCCGCCGGGGTGCTGTTTCCAGTAGTGCCCCCCCGCAGGCTGTAGGCCGCATACCTGGACGGGTCGATCCGATCGTCCCAGGGCACGGGCCACGGCGAACATCCCGGTGGTCGGCTGGCGGTGACGGTTGATCAGCCCGTAGGCGTGGAGGTCCAAAATTATGTCATCGCATAAGCTGGCATAAGTTAGGTCCACGGCCGGGCCCATCGGCACCAGCAGCATGAGTTCCCGCCATACGTCGCGGCGTTCGGCCGGCTTGCCGTTGATGCCCACGGGCCACATTTCGATCGACGTGGAAAGCCCCGGCGGGATGCCGTCTTGACGCAATGCAAGCGGCAGGGCCTCGCAGATGCCTACCGCCCAATGGGTTACGCGGGTTCCCACATCGGACGTGTGGCCGTCGAGCTGGTAGCCGTTGCAACGAATTACGATGTCGGCCGCTTGGATGGTTTCACCGAGTCCGTGGCCTAGAATTGACGCACTGTTCCCGACTACAATGCTACGCACCGAACGCCCCCTCGCCGTTGACGACCCACCACTTGCGGAACTGTTCATCGTAGTTCAGAAATACGGTCTTGTTGCTGGCGAGTGAAGTTCCGGCGGCCAGCACCCAATCGAACGCGGTAACATTTATTCCCGAATCTTCCATTGTTCCCGTCGTGTCATTCTCCCACCAAATGGACACCGTAGCCGATGCACCCGGGTCAAGCTGTGCATCCAGCTTGCCTGCCCATACTCGCCGCTCGATGCTCACGATTTCCCAGTGCTCGATATCCGGTACCCATATCGCATAACCACGGGCACCGCGGAGTTCGTTACTTCCGCCCCGTGCGTAGTATCTACCGAGTCCATCATATACAGTTATCGGTGCTTCGTCGTCGCCGTCTAGCGTGCCACCGATATTTTTGACAACAATAGCCGTCGCCGAGCCATTCGATATCGCGGTCAGATTCGAAGTCAACTCGAATCGCAGAAAGTTCGTCGCCACCGCCAGCGACATGATTTCCCAGTCGGGCTGGTCCATCGGCTTGATGGCAATGCCCACGGCTCCCGTCTGGCTAGTGGGCGTCGATGGCTTGGAGAAGATGCCGATGAAGTCGTGAACCGTGAACGTCTCCTCGGTGGCGTTCCGCACCCATGCCGTATTGCCACCGTTGCGGACAATCTGGAAGACACTCGCCGAACCGCCGACGGACAACGCCGCCGTCATCTCGAATCGCCGGAACTGGAAGGGTACATCGAATTCGGGCGTCTCTTCCGGTACGGCGATGTCCAGATATTGAGCCTCAAAGGCCCTGCGAGATTGAATCAACCGGGCAAGCGTTTCTCGTTCGACCAGTCCACCGCTCATGTTCGGATTTCCAGTCCTTCAGAGATTACGATTGCATTGGTAAACGTGACGCTATCATGCGGGTCCGTCAACGTAAACCCAGAGAATAGATTCAGTGTCGTAATCGTGCGGGCTTGCATATCGTGACTATAGTCCAGCGTGCCTGCCTTCGCATTCACAAGTGTCACCGTTCCGGTCGATTCGTAGAAGCATCGGCCGCCGAATCCGTTGAACGTGCCAACGGTTGCATTCCCTCGAATCGTCAATTCGCCGTCCCGTTGCGTGACGGTTGTCGTGTTATCCTCGATGGTTGCCGTACCGCCGTCCATATTCACGGTAGTAAAGGTCAACCCGTCGCCCGCAAACATCTCAACGTCCGAGGCGGGCTGCTCGATGTAGCCCTGGTTCAGCGTGGCAATCACGGCAGTCTCGCCGGCAAACGGGGCTATGCTCACCTCGCCCTTGTTCAAGTTTACAATGTTCGACGCATTCGTGCCCTTCCAGATAAACGCCCCCACGTTCTGGTCGATGGTGCTGCCCGTGTTGTCAACGTGGACGGTCGTTTGCACCGTGCCGCTGTTGAGTTTGATTCGCCCGCTGCCGACGCTGGTTCCCGTGCCACTCTTGCCGATGCGAACGGTAGTCGCATCAAGCTCCAGATATTGCGTGCGATATTCGCGGTAGCCGGATGCGTTGTTGAACGGCAAGCCAATCGTGCCCGTGTAGGATTGCATGACGGTCAGCGTGGTCACCGTCGCCCCGAATTGTGCCAGCTCGTAAAGACATGCAATGCTAGATTGCTCGTACACTACGTCATCGGCTGCAACCGGAACAGCCCCCGTGTCCCAGTTTTCCGGAGTGCCGAAAGAGTTTGGCCCTTCGTTGGCGGTCACCGGGTCCAAGATTGTGCCCGTGGTTGGGTCCATTGTTCCCGTACCGCCGGTGGTGAACGTGTCGGCAACGAAAGGAACTCCCGCCGTTACTGCGGTTCCCTTGACGTGCTGATTGGTGCTGCCCTCGGCCCAATCTATTTCCGTGAACTCAGTGATCGTGCTCGCCTCCAATGCCACAATCAGATTGACAATCGTGGTGGCCTGGTCCGTATCGCCGAGCACTGAAACCGTGTGGCCGTTGATCGTGATGCCGTAGGTTGTGTTCGCAGGCGTGCCATCCATGGCGTTGATTTCGGCCTCGGAAACCATAGCCACCGCCGGGGCTCCCCCTCGCCATCCTGTAGTCGCCATCGTATCCTCCTAAAAGCCCTTTTGATATTCGGGCAATTTTGGCTTGATGTCGTTGAAGTCCAGTTCGTTGTAAACTTGGAACGTCTTAAATACTGGTTTTGCATTCGCCTTTAATTCGCCGCCGTTCCCGTCGAGCAACGCTGCTATGCGAACCGGCACGCCGTTCTTATCAGTGATTCGTTTTTGCACCTGATCCAACGGTAGAAATGGCGTGCCGCTTCCCGGTGCACCATCCAGGCCATCGGCACGCACATGAAATCCGTGGTCAAGAATCCGTTTCCGCCAGCCCTCCTCGCGGACCTTAATCGTGTACGTCACCGACCAGTAGGTGAGCAGCTTGCCCGCCTGGTCCGTATAGTTTTGTCGCGTGGCCCCGATGTTCATTTTGCCTTGCAAGGGTTCCAGGAACCCCAGGGCCTTTTTGCTGTTGATGGCGTCTTGGAACTTGCGGGCCTGGATAATATCGAATACTGCTTCATTGCGGGTGATGGTCAAGACTAGGCGGCTGGCGTCCTTTGTTGCCGCCGGATTGAACCGCTCAAAGACACTGTTTAATATGGCCAAGCCGAATATGTCCGCCTCCACGGGTTCCTGAAAGTTCTCAAACCCGATGCGAATATCAGGTATCTTTTTCAGCGGGTCGCTGGGGTCAGACTCCCGCCGCTCGTAACTCACGGAGACGCTCCAGATACGTTCCTTCTCGCTTTTGCGATTGACCTGGATATCCGAAGCGTAGCTCGTGCCCTCCGCTTCACCGCCCCCGCCGGCGATAGAACGGAAATATGGCTGATACAATTGCGGGATAGCAAGGCCGGTTGACGGATCGACGGCACGCTCCACCGTCTTGGGGCCATCCTCCCACGTGCTCATTTTGACATGAAAGGTCCGCGTGAAATTACGGGTGAGGGTGAGCAAGTCCGGGCTACTCGTGGCAAGGCTACCGCTCGCGTGCTGTTCTCTGACAAATACAACGCTCATCCTGCATCCCTCAATACTGTTTGCCTGGCTCCGCCGCCTGCCCAGATGGCTACCAGTTCCTCGATGCCGTCCGCTTGCCGCATGCCCAGTCCCACGAGTTCCTGCAATTCCTTGTCCTCTTCGGCCGCTTCGGCTTGTGCCCGTTGGGCTTCCGCAATTGCCGTAATGGCCGCTTGCGTGCCGAACTCCAGGGCCGCCGGTGCCGCTGGTACGCCGCCGCGTGTGCCCGCTAGCTCCTTGCGTGCCTTTTGCACCGCCCGGCTGTAGATGTTCCAGTCGATGGCCCCGACTCGCTGGAGCTTCTGCAAGTCGAGCATTGTGGCATTGAACTTCTCCAGCGGCGTTTGGGTGGCTTCAAATACGGCTTTAGCCTGTTCAGCCAATTCGTCCGTCTGCCGTTGGGCTGTTGTCATCGCCTCTAATCTGTTTATCAATGTTAGAGCCGCCATCTTTTCGGCAGCAGTTACCTCTTCAAGTCCAATCTTGTACCGCCGTATCGCAAAGGTACTTTGCCCGAATGCGGCTACCTCCTCTTCGAGCTTAACCGTTACCTTGGCAAACTCTTTACTTGCCTTGGCCGCTGCTTCAGCCGCCGCGTCAAATTCCTTTTGGGCTTCGGATATAGGGGCAGCCACATCTGGAACAGTTGGGGCAGCGGGTGCCTTGCCGCCACCGAATACCTTGGTGAAATTCTTCGCGAACTGAGTACCTATCTTTCCAACAAAACTACCGATCCCGCCTACGGCGTCCCTAATGAGCTTAAATATCGGGCCGATAATGCTCCCCAGTAACTTGAATGCAGGAATCAATGTTACATTCAAGATGTCAGCAACGAGCCCGAGTACATCACCGAGGGCACTTAGAATCGGCGTCAACGCCCCGATGGCCAGGCTTTCGATCGCCGCCTTGATTTTCTCCCACCCCTTGCGGAAGGCGGTTAGCTGTTTGCTTGAAACTTTGTCCGTTGTGCCTGCTGCTTTCTGGAGCTTGGTTGTATATTCGCCAATGGCATCCGACATTCCCAACAGGACCTTGATGTTTGCAATAGACTTGAAGGTAAATCCAAGCTGTGCAAGTGTGGCCGTTTTTTGGCCAACCGTCATTCCCTTCAGTGCGTTTTCCAGGCTGCCGATTGCCGTTTTGAAGCCGAGAAATCTACCTTCTGTATCAAGGACCGTCACCCCCATTGCCTTGAATGCTTCTTTATTTTCATTGGCTCTTCGTATCAGTTCACGCAACACGATGTCAAATGCCGTCCCCGCCTCCGCTCCCTTGATCTGCTGTTTTGCGAATGCCGCCAACACGCCTACGGTTTCCTCGACAGATACGCTAGCAAACCGAGCCGCCGCCGCTGCCCTGTTGCCAAGTGCCTCTGCGAATTGCTCTGTAGTCGCCTGTGATAATCTGTTTGCCTTAACAAGCACGTCCGACACGCGAGTCAAGTTAATGAGGTTCTGTTGTGCGTTTTTCGATTGCAACCCCATCGCCGCCTGCGAACCACCGAGTAGTTCAGTGGCCCGCGAGAGGCCGAACATGCCCGCCTGTGCAAACTTGGCCACCGCCGGTAAGGCTTTGATTGACTGCTCGGCAGTCAGCCCCGCCGACGCCAGGAAGAAAAACGCCTCCGCCGCTTCCTTTCCAGAAAAGACCGTTACCCTTGCAACCTCTTGGGCAGCCTTCGACATCTTGTCCCGCATGGCATCGGACACGTCGTCCATAATGGCAAGCGAGGACTGCATGGCGGCGTTGAAGTTCTCGCTAGCAGCAGCGACCTTGAATAAGGCAGTCGCTGCTGCCGTTACCCCAATGAGCGGGCCAGCCATCTTCGCAAGACTTTTTGTTGCCGTGCTGACGCGGCCGGAAAAGCGTTGCGTTTCCTTGGACGCACTACGCATTCCCGCCTTGAATCGCTTGGTGTTAGCGATTAACTGCACGACGAGATTTCCGACAACAGTTTTAGCCATTGGGCCTTCCAAATCGCTTGGCTATCTTCTCAGCTACCGCTTTCATTTCCGCGTGGTCCTGTTGCTTGACTTGCTTCCCGCCAAAGTCCGGCATAAAGTCTTTCGGGCTCATCTTGCGTCCGGGCTTCAAGTATGGCGACACGCACGCCGATGCTATGATGCCCGCTCGCAAGTCCGCTCGAATCTCTCCCCACGGGTCTAATTGATACAACGCCTCTAGCTCTTGCAACTCTTGCCGCGTCAATCGTGCGTACAATTCACGACGTGACGGGCAACCAACCTTCAGGGCCGTGACCAAGTGCATTTGCAGGTCCGGCCGGTCCCTTAGTTTTTTACCGTTTCCTCATCTTGTCCTGGGGCAATGCCGTTGTGCTTCTGGGCGTCATCCAATAGCCGTTTCAGCACCGGAAACGCCCGATCTGCCAGTAGTCCCGATTCGTCATCGCTGAAAACCCGCTCGCCCTTTTCGTCGCATAGGACGATGGCCAAGAACTTGCAAATATTCGGCAGGGCATCCTCCTCCTCGTCAGAGGCTAGGCTTCTTAGGGCTACGAGTTCCTTTGCGGACAGCCCGCGAACATACAATTCCCCGTTTACCTCTTCCCATTCCGGCGTTGCTACTGCCAGAATGCCCAGGTCTTTTGCTGCTTTGATTCGTTCTTTCAGGTCGCTCATTTTGTCTCCCGACATTAAGAATGGTGATGGGCTTTCGTTCGCCCTCCCGATAAACGTGCAATGGCGTATTCCACCACAGCACACGATCCGCGTCGTCAGTGCCGTCGGGTATTTGCCCGACTAACCAACGCCACGGGGCATAGACTTTATGGCTGGCGTGTAGCCGCCCGAATTGGTAGTCAACCGTCAGATTGTAAGCGTTGCCCATCATGTACTCGCGGGCCATCTTCATGTATTCGTGCCGCATCGCGTGGGCGTGCGTGCGGTTGACGTTGCCGATAGTTATCACGCGGTCATTGACAATCACGTTCCGATGTCGTGTCGTGTTGACGTGCTGGCCACCTAGGTAAATCTGCTCCCAGTCGTTGGGTACGCCCCCGGCAAACGCGGCTGCATGTTCGGCGAATCCCTCGCAGAACACCGCGTCATCTTCCAGCACCAACACCGAGTCGATACCATCCGCCACGGCTTGCTCCATAATCGCCATGTGCGATAGAAAGCATCCCCAGTGTTTCGCCGACTTTCGCCAGTGCGTTCGCATCGGCACCGTCAGCCCGTCAATAGCCTCGAAGCGTACCGGTTCGGCAAACGGCCAGTCGCTCGGAAGTCGAGCAACGAACCGCTCCCACCGTTCGGCCGCGAGGTTGATAACAACCACACGTTCAAACATGACAACTCCTTAGCTGCCGGAGCCTACCGCACTATGGGGCCGTACCGTAATGTCGGTTACGATCTTGTCGTCCAAGGAACCGCCACGGGCGACAGCGGTAACTACACCCGCCGAAATCACATCCGTAACAACTCCGTCGAACCACACGATTGAAACCGCACCGGTATCGCCCGTGTCAACGTCGGCCGCACCGACAACCTGATACGTCACGGTTATGTCTGGCAAGCCAGCTTCATAACTGTGGATAAGGTCACCAGCACCCGATACCTGGATCTCCGCCGCCGACTCGTCGTAGTTCAACGATACGAGCGGCACCTGGGCCCCACCTGGGCCTGAAATGGTAGTTCCGTTAAATCCTTCGTTGGCCATTTCTTCTTACCGTCACCCTCCCGTGGGTGCCGTTTCCCGTCTTGTAAACCACGGGCAAGCGTGTCGGGAGCACGCCTTTCGGTTGCAAACCTAGCCCGCGGATGTTAGTCAGCCTCTGAGTACCACACTATGTAATCCTGAATCACCTGGAACGTGCCCGTGTCCTGGTCGGTGTCCACGGGTATCGGTCCGTCACGCGGTCCGAGTACCAAGTGCCACGTGTCGCCGTTCGCGTCTTGAAACCCTGACAGCCCCGTGGGACTCGACGCCGCACTGTCGCCTTGCAACGCACGAGCCAATGCCCACGCCCCGTCATAAGTTGACGCATCGCAGTTGATGACAAGCCGTGCCTCCGCCGTTGGCGTTGTGCCGCCCGCCGCATTTACTGGTCCCTCACCGCCGATACGCTGGTATGTTATCCGTGGTTTCGCTACACTCTGCTTGCTTCGCATCGGTTCGATACGTGCATCGTTGCCCGTGCCGATAAGCGTAGTGACGGCCGCTATCGCCTTGGCTCGCGTCACCATAATTGCCGATGGGTCGCTCATCGTGCCGGTCCCTTAGGTAGTCTCGCCGCTTCCCGTGCCACGCCCCGCCGGAAGGTCTTTTCAATCTTCGCCCGTGCCGTGTTCGACTTGCTATCAAACGCTGGGGCCAATACGGGGTGCGGCGGTGCAGGAGCCGGGCCGCCGTGTCCTTTCTCTAGCAGGTGAAGGTGTGGGGCGAGTCGGTGTTTGCTGCCGATGTATGCTGCGAATACACCCGCCGTTCTGTACCACTTGCTGCGAACCGATATGCCCTGGAACAAGTTGCCCGTCACAATATGCCGTCCACCGAGGATATTGCTTCCAAGTTCCTGCAACACGACTCGGGCACCTGCGCGGATGGCGTTGGCCGTCACTCGTTGATTGATCTTGTCCGGCAGAATGTTCAGGGCTCGTATCAATTCCTTGTCTCCGGTTAGCTTCAGCGTCACGCCGTCCGCCATCACAACTGCTCCGTACAAAGTGCCATCGTTTCCTTTTGCCGCACGTCGTCGATTACGTGCTTGGGGTATGCCAGCCGCGTGCCATGCTGTACCCGCATCTCGCTCGTAAAGGTTGACTTGAAACGTAGTCTCACCTGAATCGTCGCCTCCGCCACAATCTGTTGTGCCCTCTCCAATTCCCGACCTCTCATCTCTCGGAACTCGCCCCATACCGTCGCATGGTCCGTCCATGTCCGCGTCTTCTCGCCCGTCGCACTGGGGGCACTTAGCGAAGACGTTTGGATTGTCAGTCGGTGCCTGAAGCGCCCTGCTCTTGCCATTGCAATCCACTGCCTTGCGTTGCTGCGATGATTGACAATACTGTTCCGCGTGCCCGTATCTTTTCGTCCGTCATTGTGGTTATCAGGACGCACGGGCCGTCAACGTCGTGCTCGTCCAACTCTTCCACGCTTTCCAGCGTCGCCGGGTTAATCCCGATGGTCGTGATGGTTGGCGGCTCCGATGCACCCAGTCGCGTGATTCGTTCAATTGGTATCAGCATCAGCGGAAGTCCTTTGCGATGTATGGTTTGATTAACGATGCCGTAACGGTCGGCAGGGCAGCCACGGTTGAGCCGACAACGAACGATTCTCTTTCCTCATACCAGTCGCCGGCCAAAAACTGAATCGCCCTGCGTATCGAACGGGGTACGTCGGTTGCCGCCGGTCCATAGCCCGCGATAAACTCAACGGTGATTTCGTCGGGGTGCCCGCGATTGCCCGACGGCCAGTTCTGGTCGAATGCCTCTTGTACGAAATACCGGCCCCGCTCGTCGCCTAGTTCGTAAATGCTTGCCGTGACGGTTTGCCGCGTGGCAGTTGTTATGGACGGGTCGCCAACGGCCCCGTTGCCCGCCGTTGTCTCTGAGGTCGTCACGCGGAAGGCTCGCCCCGCTGTGTCGGCTGTTAGCGTGACAATAGGGTCAGCATCGGCCGCCGTTATCGCCGCCACGTCTGTTGCTGTTGATGCGTTCCATGCGGCCACGAGTCCCGCTACAACCGCTGCCGGCGTCTCCGTGCCTGCTACGGTGAACGTCACGGTATTGCCGTTGATGACAAGATTGGCCACGTCGCTCGTTGCCCATGTGCCCGTGATGGTGATAGATTGCACTTCCGCAACGGCCGTGCTGTTGTTGAAGTATTTGATTGACGATATGCTGCGTGCCTCCGGTTTGGGCAACCATAGCCGGTGCCCGAACGTGGTGAATGTCTGGGTCCATGTTTGGTTGATGAATGCTCGCCAGGTAACTTGCTCGAGGTATTCGCGTGCGTCCCGAATCAACGCCGATAGCTGGTCGTCTTCGTCCGTAGTATCAACGCGGCGGTAGAGGCGGAACTCCGTCAGGCTCACGGGTTCGACCGCCGGGCCGGTTATGAGTGTCGGTTCTCTGTTCATGCGTCCATCCTCGCCACGTCCCCGCGTTCCACCCACTTGTCGATTAGGCGATGTTCTGCTTTCACGTCGTGACACGCCGGCCAGCCGCCCATGGGTTTGATTCGGTCCCAATAGTGGCCAACGCCCGCGAACCCCGCGATGCGAATGGGCCGTTCGGCCCACTTCGTCAACGCGATGGCAAGGGCCTGTAGTCCCGTGCTTGGACCTATCGACTTGCAATAGCACCCCGCCTCTTGCATGTCTGGCAGGATCGTTGGCCCGAAGTTGCTCAGCCCGAAAGCATCGAATCGCCCCTTTGCCTTGCGGGCCATCCCGCGAAACTGTGCAACAATACCATGGGCTTTGGGGTGTCGCGGCTCGTGGGCAATCATCCATATTTCCGCCGCCTCGATTGCATCCACGGGCAGGCCGTAGTGGGCGAACTCTTTGGCCAGTCCACTACTCACCGCAGCCACCGCCCAATGGCTCGTCTTGGTTCCCACGTCTTTCTCGTGCCCCGCGATGGCGTACCAGTTCACACGCACAACGGCATCGAAAGCGTCGATCTGTTTTCCAAGACCGGAACCCCGCAAGCTCGCACCGCTGCCGATAACTGCAATCATGCCAACTGCTCAACCTTTCGGGGCCGTCCGCGTCCACGCTTTTGGTGCTGCGTTACGCCCGGCTGCGGAACCATCTTCTCGGCCGTATCGGGCAGGCGGATTGCATGCCTTGTGCGAATCCAGTATTCGCATACGCCGTCGCCTATCAGTCCGTCTGCCGTGTCGATAATCGTACCGACTTGTAGCCTGTTGCGTTGTCTGATTAGTTGGATTCGCATGGTATATACTCTCTCTTTCTTTCGGGAGGCGGCTCGATAGACAATAGCCTCCCTATTGTGCCTTGCAATTTCGCACGTCCGGCAAGCATACCTTGGCAACCCACTTTATGCTTAGCCAGATTGCGACAGATAATCTCGGCCAGTTCGTCGGGGTCCCACAAAATATCATCCGGCCACCCGCCGAACGCTTTTTCTATCCGGCGACTAATTAAGTCGTCGATTTCTCTCGCTGCTGAAGCGGCCGGTCCTGAAAGAATGGGCAGGAGACAGTCAGTCCTAGCCACGGGACATCCATCCGGCTGCCCCGTCTCCCATTCGCGTGTGCCTCGCTTGCAGCTATGTTTCATCTTCCCATTTCGCATAGCTCGTAAGCCTCCGTGAATTGTTCGGGGGTATCGTAAATGCCGTAGTTGTCCGTCGCCGGGAGTTCGTATTCCGGTGCCCCGCAAAAGTCGAATTGAACGTCGGGGCATGTTTCGAGAACGGAACGGACAAACGCCGTCACCGCGTCTCGCTTGCTGTTCGACCGCCGCTTGTCGACGGGATAGCCTTCCATGCCGAGAAACAGGATATGCGTTGCCCCGCTGTTGATGGCAAACTGCAATGCGAACAGCCGCGAAAATCCGCAGTCTGCATAGCTGCCACGGACGAACTTCGCTGACAATTCATTGCCACGGGATGCAAGCGTGAGAAATATATCGCAGTGTTTCATGCCCCTGAATTTTCTCACGTGGGGTTGCCAATTCAAGGTGATGAGCTTTGTGCCTTCAGCCTGTGCCTCCATTCCTCGTTGTCGATAGGTGCCGCAAGCACCCATGTCGAACACGAGGAAAAAGTCCGGCCGGAAAACGTCGAGTCCCTCATTGCATGTAATGGTTTGGGCCGTCGGATAAACCGACCGGACCACGGGCCAAAAGGCCGACATGTACGGCGAATGCGGTGCCACGATCCAAGTTGTGCTGTCTGCCGTCATGCCGTCACCGCCTCGGGGATAGCGAAACGCCGTAGGTTTGGCGTGTCGGGTAGCTCATAGTTTAGCTCTCCGCACACATCAAATCGCACGTCGGGACGCAACGCTATGCACGACCTAACAAAGGCGGCAATGGTTTTCAGAATCGTGGCCGCCTTCGCCCCGATGTAGCCTTCCATGCCGAGCAGTACGATTCGGCTTGCGTCGTTCTCCAGTGCAAATTGCATACAGTACAGACGCGAGAATCGACAGCCAACGTAGCGGCCGGGGATGTAGTTTTTCGGATAGTCGCCGGGGTTCGATTTCAGGAAGATGTCAAACCAGTGCAGGTTTCGTTTGTGCAGTATGTCGGGGGGCTTATGTGCCGTGACAAGTTGCGTACCTGCCGCCTGTGCTTCGCGTGCCGCTGGCCGCCATAGGTCGAGGGCGTCCAGGTCGCCAAGGTAATAGTAGTCAGGACGGAACACCGTGATGCCTGAGTTGGCCGTTATCGTCCTGGCATCGGGATACATGCGGCGAACCACCGGCAGGAACTCCGGCATCGACGGCGAGTGCGGTGCGACTATCCAATCCATGATGGCCTCCAAGGTTCCCGAACCGTCCCCGTCGCATCTTCCCGTTGACGCGACGGGGGCCGTGTCCGGAGAACATCATTACGCCGAATACGCCGGCGAGGACAGCACTTGATCCGCACCGCGTTCGGCCGCAGTGTCGGGGCCGATTTTGCTACGGTACATCACCATGCAGCAAGCTGCAAACGATCCATTCGTACCGTCGCCGGCCGTCGCGGTCAAGTCGATGTACCGCTTCATGCTCTTCAAGTCGAGGTCGAAGAGAATGAACGCATCGTCGTCGGTGGCCGTCATCTGGTTGCTGGTACTGCCCGCCGAATTGATCGACGTGCCGACAATCAGGCCAGTGACGTTGACGTGACTGCTTCCGTCGGAGTCCGACTGCGTAACGGCCAGGGCCGCCATTGCGATATCGGATGTTCCCAGGTGGAAGATAATCATGCCGTAGTCAAAACCCTTGGTGTCGATCTGGGTGGTCGTCCACTTGGTGTTGTCAACGATGGCGACGGGCTTGATGATGCTCATCACCTTAGTTTGCTGTAAAGGATTCATAACTTCCTCCTTTCTACGATCCTGGGGTGGACATGATAAGCATGGCACCGGCAACGCTTGCCGTACCACGCTCATGCGTATTGACATCGATTCGCTCGCTCACGAGAGCAGCGACCTGACGCAACTCGAAGTACCGTTCGGTGGACAACTCAAGGGTGATGCTTCTGCGGTCGCCAAACATCGCCGACATCGGCAAGTTGCCAAATGCGAGAATGCCCGTCGCCGAGGTCTGCTCAGTGAGAGTCGAGTTCATGACCTGCACGATCACCACGGGATGGCCAAGGAATGCCAGCGTTGCTCCGTCGGCAAGCATGGCGGCCGTGTTGCCACCCGCCGCGTCCACCAAGCGAAGCATCGACGCAGAGAAACCAGCACGGCTGATGAACCACTTGGCACCCAAGCGGGCGTAGTCCGGCAGTTGACCGAGCATCGCCTCGAAGTCGGCGAGGTCCAACGTACTGAATGCCGTGTTGGCAGTCAGGGCCGTATAGACCGAGCCAGCCGCCATCACGGTCGTGAGACCTTCCGCACCGAAGTAGGTGCTCGTGCCGTCGCCGATGAAACCCATGTTGTCTTCAGCGAGCGACAACGCCTGGGCCGCTTCTCGTGCGATGATGTCCGCGATACTGATAACAGCGTCCTCGGACAGGTCACGCGAGAAACGCGAGAGGGTTGACAGCGTGCGACTCGTAAGCCGTACATTGTCGAACGTCGGATTCGACGTGGTGGTTGCCGTCAATTCGTCCGGACTGTAAACGGTCAACCCGCCGACAGATCGGGGAATCGTCTTTGTGTCCGACGACATCATTTCCACGCGGGCCTCGCGGCGAAAGACGCCGTAGGTTTCCTGTAGGTCGATCAGGGCATTCGAGAACTCTTCAGGCACCAGGTAGCCGCCTTCGCGGTCGCGTGCCTCGATGTTGATGTTCCCCAACTGCTCAACCGGCCGATGGCTCAGTCCGTGGTCCCGGCAGAATTGCTGGGCTTGCGTTCGTTCCGGCAATTGGGCCAGAATCCACATGCCGGACTTGTAAGCGTTCTCTTGGGCATCTGCCCCCCTGAACGCCAGCAACGATCCGCTGTGTCGCGGGAACGTCAATTTCAGCGGGCCATCCGGGGTCAACGGTTCCCGTGGGGAAAGCGTGACCGGCGGGGGCGTCGTCGCCATGTTTTCCAGAGAAGCACGGCGGGCAATCTGGCGGTCGGCTCGTGCCTTGTCCGCCGCTGCCGTCTTGTACTCCTCAATCGACGTGGATAACTCGGTCGCCTCGGTTTCCAGGGTGTCCAGCTTTTCACGGTCTTCCGTGCCAAGCGGGCCTAGCTTTTCGTCCCTGGGCTTTTCATCGGTGCCGAGTATGGCGTCGATTTCTGCGGTCACGGCCGTCAGCCGTTCGCAGTTCTTATCGTGGAGTTTTGGATCATTTTCCATGTCCGTCTCCTGTTGCCATGGTTAAGCCGGAGACGGGACAAAAAGAAAGCCATTGTGGGCCGTGCTCCGACGTTACGAAAACGTCGATAGCTCGTGGCCTACAACGGCAGGCGTGGAAGCTACTCCTTGCGAGGCTGGAAACTACGGCTTCCAGAGAATCCCGCGAGGGTCAATTCGATTGTGCTGGTATTCTAACCTGGCGGGTTTTCCCTGTCAACCCTGTTTTTACGCTGCCTGCGGAGTAGTTCCGGGTCGGTGGCGGGGTTGTAGTCCAGGCCGGGAATCGGGTCAAGCTTTGCCGTCGTGTCTGCCCCGACTTCCCATTCGCCAGAGAGCATGTCGAATCTAAGGGTAACAAGCCCCCCGTCGCCGCGCTCGGCTGCCTCTCGGTGCTCACGCTTCAATACGTCTAGGACGTTTTGGGGAATCCCCGGCAGCAATGCACCACCATACCGCCGCGTCAAGTACCGGTCCATAAAATGCGTCAACCGCTCCCGCACAAACTCACGCGACTTGCCCGCGAACTGCTTGTCCAGCAATTGCACCCCCCGGAAGATGGGCGAGTTGGGCAGGCCGTCAAGCGTCTCGGCGGACAGCAAGCCGTCCACCGCGTCCCCAGTGTCCACGATGTCACTCGCGTGTAATCGGACGGGGAACCACAGCGGGGGCAACTCCGCCCCTTCATCGTCCAGCATGGGCCGATCCTTTTTGTCCAGCCGTATTTCTTCGCGTGGTTCGATTATCAGCGAACTCGACAAAGCATCGGGGTCCGATTCCGCCAGGGCCATCACGTAGTCGCCCAGTGGCCGGCCGCCGCCGGGCGGCTCCTCCATTGCCGTGGGGTTCATATGCAAGTCACCACGCGCCACGAGGATTTCCACGTCGTCTTTTTCCATCTTGGCGACGAACGGATTTTTCACGCGGCCGAGTAGCTTGCCGATTCCATCGTCGGATTCCGTCGGATGGGCGAAGCGTGACTTCAGACCGTCGGGGTGATCCGTCTTCGCCATCTTGACGATTTCGCGGATTGCCTTGCCGTTGAACTCGCCACGGCCCTCGCTCTTGAACGGGCCCTCCTGGGCTATCACCATGCCGCGTATCACGTTCGCATCGCGGTCAACTTCCACGGGGCGGCTCGTATTGCCCACGCGGAGCCATTGAGTTTGCGGCTGGTCCACTGCAAGTGTGACATATTGCCGGGTCTTATCGCCGGCGACAGTTACATCGATTGCATGTTCGTCCATCGTATTATCCTTTCGGTTAGTAGTCCCCGAGGTTCACCCAAGTAATCACCGCTGCCGGCATAGATTCGCCTTACGATGGGTTTGTTATTTCTATAGTGCCAGTGTAGATTCGCCCGTCCAAATCGGCCATAACATAAACAGTCTTGGTTGTATCAGGTGCAATAGTAACATTGATGTTCATAACCACGAGCCCGGCGCCATTAGTGATAACTTCATAATCGGCATTGGCTTCGATCTCTCGCATCTCCTCGCCCGTACCAACACTGAAGTCCGTCTGGGCGTCGGGCTCGGAATACTCGGCATCCGCTATCCAGACGCAAATGAGAAACCTGTGCGAAAGGTTGTTGTTGTCTGCATCGCGGACCTGAATCGCCATTGACCCCGTGCCGTCTTCATTATCGGTTCCGGCCAGCAAGATGTTTGACACTAGGTCCTGTATCGCCGCCGAAAGCTTGGCGTCATCAACAGCGTTATCAACGATGTTCACAGTATCAACTCGATCATCAACCATCATCCCTGCCATAATTCACCTCCTTTGCCAAATCGTTGTGGGCCCAGCCGTTTAATTACCCGTTATCGCTATGCTGCCGGTGTAGATTCGCCCATCGATTTCGGCCATGACGTACACGGTTCTGTCGGTGGCGGTGTTAATGTCCATGGTTACATCGCCGTCGTTTCCAGTAATGATTTCGTAATCTGCATTGGCCTCAATTTCTCTCATCAGTTCCCCAATCACCGCACCGAAACCGGTTTGGGCATCCGGTTCAGAATACTCGGCATCCGCTATCCAGATACGCATCAGGAAGCGCCCAGTAATGAAGTTATTGTTTGCATCGTGTACTCGAAGCTCCATTGACCCGGTGCCGTCCGCGTCGTTAACGCCGGTGTGGACAATGTTTGGCAGCAAGTCCTGCAACGCCGCCGAAAGCTTTCCTGCCGTTACCGCTTTGTCAACGATGTTACCCGTATCAACCAGATCGTCAATCATCATGCCATTCATGTTTCACTCCTAATTGTAAATAATCAATATGCCATCGGCGGCGGTATTACAAGCCAAGTAAAAGTTCGCCAAATCGCCATCCGGTGGCAGTTCCATCGAGCCACCCGGTGCAAGCGAGAACGCACCCGTCAGAACTTCCAGGCCGGAACATATCCAGATAGTGCCCGTATTGTCCGATGGTACGTGCACGGCACTCGCCCCCGGCTTCATTGCCTTTACGCTTGCCTGATGGTACGGCGTCGATGCCGCAACCAACGGCAAGGCGTCAACGGATGTGCCGCTGATGATTGCTGTCCCGTTCGCCTTTGCGAGAAACCTTGAGTTCTTTCCGCCTGGCATGTTAGCCTCCTTGGCCTTGTGGCCGTTATCGGCAGTGACATTGAAGCAATAGCATCAACGCCATCAATTCCGTGTCTCGTTTGTTTCGTTCGTCGGGTTTCGGCGTGGGCCGTGTTCCTACTGGTCGAACCGGGCGGCCGAACTTGATAAACCAGCCCGGCCCCATCGGGCCTCGGTCCCATAGTAGTATAAACTTTGCAACTGTCATACGTCGGTATTCTCGTACCAATTCAGAATAATCTGGGCTTTATTGCTGCCCCCATCCGCAGTGAATACCGCGGCGTATTGCGTATCTGGCTTCAGTACCCACTCGTTTGCATCTCGGACATTGCCACCAGCCAGCCTTTCTTTCTTTCCCCACGCAAACAGATGATGTAACTCAGTAGCACTGCCGGTATTCAATCCTGTTGGATTGAGAATCACCGCGTCGGATGCGGTAAATGCCGCCTGTCCGCTATTCTCCAAGAGGCCCGAGCTTGTCATGCTTGCCAGTCGCTTGCGATTTATGATGCTGACAAGCGAGCCGGTTTCGGCCGTCCATGTCGGCCCCTGCCATATTCGCAAATCACCACCCACCAATGTGGTAAACTCAAATATCATGTGGGCCCGATCAATGCCAGCCATCGTCTTAAATGCGAGAATGATTGTCGCATCATCAGACAGCGTTTCATCAACGACATCTGCCGTGAATGACTTGCTATTATGTATCGCATAATGTCCAGTATCAATCGTCACGGGGACTTTGAACACGATATCCATTATCGCTTGCCGAGTGGCGTCGTCGGGGTCTTGCAAGACAACCGGCAAGGGGTTTCCCGCCGACACCGGCCCATCGTCCGTATTCACGTCGCCGAGTCCGAGCTTGTAAATCGGCACCGCGTACACCTTGCCCGTGATGCTATCCAACAGCACCTTCTGCAATACGCGGTTTGCACCTTGTACTTGTACGGTTATTAGTGCCATGTTATTCGAGCCTCACTTCCGACACCGACCCGTCGGCATGATGTATCTTCGCTTTCGTCGGACATTTCTCGTGAGATATATTCACGTCAACCTCCGCCGCTGGAACCTCAATCGGCGGTATCTCGACGGGCGGTACATTCACGTCAACCTTAGGCTCTACCGTTACATTGACATCGGGGGCGGGTGACGGCTGGACGTTTACCTCGTTCGTTATGTTCACGTCTGGCGGTGGTTGCGGCTCGACGTTTACAACCACGTTAGGCGGTAGTGGCGGTGGGGGCAACGGGGCAAGCGGGATTTCCGCCGCAGCGACGTTCACAACCGGGGCAGGAAGATTCGACAGGTCCACCTTGACGTTGCTTTCGATTCGCAACGGCTCCGGTTTCTTCTCGCCCGTGGGTATCTGCCAACGCTCCGTGCAACGGGTCACGGCGGCCAACAGTTCGGACGGCTTGGCCTCGGAAGCATCCAGCAGGCTTTCCACCCGTTCCCGTATGTGGTCACTGATGAAGTCGGGCAGTTCGAGCCCCAACGCCCGGCACGTTGCAAGGGCGGGGCCGATAGTCTCTTGCATCAACGCCGCGTGCTTGTCGTAAAACTCGTTCATCCACGGCAGGAACGTGTCGGGCTGTTTCGCCGCACGCTGGGCCGCGTTACGCTCCTTGGTCAGCAGGTGACGCAATGCCGCCGCGAGTGCTCGACGGGCCGCACTCTGGGCCTCTTCGTTTGGCGGTGGTGCAAACGGAGCCGGGGCTGGGGGTGGCGGTTCGGGCGGGTTCACCACCGACTCAACGGTTTGCATGTTGTTCGCCTGGATGAACGGCACGTCACCAATCTCGGACGGGTAGGGCTGTTCGTCATCTTGTGCCTTCCAGTCGTTGAGGGTTATCTTGCCGTTGCGGAAATGAATCTCGTTTATCTGGGCACGTTGCAAGGGGTCGCCTCGCATCAACGCGGCTTCATTGAACTTGACGAAGAATTTGGGTTTCTCTTCGTCCTTGAACAACTGCCGGTCGATGGCCCGCTCAATCCGCACAAGCCAGGGGCGAAGCGAGTTGACCACAAAGCTACGCTCCTCGGCCGAGATGTTCGTAAAGTGGGCTTGCGACAAGTCGGCCAGTCTGTGCGGGGGCACGCCATAGCGTCGGGCGATGTCCTGAATATTGTGAATGCGGCTTTCAAGGAACTGGGCGTCCGTGCGTTTCATGTTTACCGGGGTCCACGTCACGCCGTTTTCCAAGAGGATCGTTTTGCTGTCTGCGTTGTCGCCACCGAACTCCTGGTCAAACGATTCAGTCAGCCGCTTGAAGGCAGTCTCGCCCGTGGACCCCGCAGCCGGGTCCATCAAGATACCGGCTGGGCGGCCACCCTTGCCGAGAAACCTGCCTTGCGTCCGTTCGGCCCCGATGCCAAACGCGATTGATTCACGGCCCGTGCTGATGGCACCATGACCGATAATTCCGTCAAAGCTCCAGGGGCCCACAATGTCCAGCATGTTTTTCGGCAACACCTTGCGGCCCGTACTTGCCGGCGTGTCCTTCACCTCGTAGAATAGTTCGCCCGTTTCTTCGTTGATGAATGTGCCCACGCGGTCAGAACGTAGCGGCCACAATGCCCCGATGTCGCCGTTGAATGTTCGCTGTATTTCGCTGTAGCTATTGCCCCAGTTTACGAGCCACCCGAGTTGCTGGGCAATCCAGGTGAAGGCATCCATCCGTTCGTTCGGTTCGCGGTGAATGAGCATTTGCAGCGGGTGTTGTTCTGCCGTTTGCGAACCGCCAGACGGGAGGTGTTCCTTGACGTTGAACGGCAGGGACGCCGCAGAGCTTGCGAGGATGTTAGTAGCTGCCCACACGGCTGAATGCTTCCGGGCTGTCGTGAGAGTGACCGTCACGCCGGTTGCCGTTTCGCCACCACCCCGCATGGTCTCCGCAAGCCATCCCGTGTTGCTGCTGAACGTGGCCAGCTTTTGGGGTGGTCCGAGTATCGCTTCAAGTACGTTCATTTTGTTGCTCGCAAGTGGCCATATACCGCCATCCCGAGAAGCACAATCCCGCCGACTATCAACCCGGTGCCAATGCCGTCACGCCAGATGCACCCGGCTATCAGTGCTGTGAATCCTACGGCTGCCGTTGCTTGTCTCATGTCCCTGTAAACATCGTGTGTGGTGTTCGTTTGATTGTGATAACCCGCTCCCCAGTGTACTCGCGGATGGCAAGATGCCCTGGCCCCATATCCTCTTTGATGTCAGTGGGCCGATCCATTGTGACAGTCACCTCGTAGCGGTCGTCTTCGGTATCCAACAACTCCGCCACGGAGTCCATCGCCCATCGCCGCTGTTGTTCTGTGAATGCCACGCTATCCTCCAATCGTGCGAACCCCACGGGTCGCGTAAGGGCTCGCGGGAATCGCCTCTTGTTTCATCGCCCGATGTATCGCCATGATGAGGGCCACGATGCCGTCTATCTTCGGCGTCATCTTGCCCGTCACGGTATGCGGGGGTTTCACCGGACGGATGTTATCGTTCTCGTCGCTCTTAACCATAACATTCGAGAACATCCATGACAAGACGGGGTGGCCGCCGTGGCGAATCTTCCCGGCCTTCAGTAGCCGCTCCAATTTCTTCATTGACTCATTCAAGCCCTTCATTCCCTGGCTAATCTCGACCATTGTTAGCCCGTGATCGTCCTGTAGCATGCCCGCCGTTTCCCATGCGGACCATTTATCATATCCAATATCCACGAAGTTGTATTCCTTGCCAAGCTTGACAATCTCGGCACGGACAAAACCCAGTTCGATTACTTTGCTGGGTATGGCAATCAGCAGCCCCGCCTTTTGCCAGAGTCGGTACTGCGGATAGCCCGCCTGTTCTAGTTCGGCAACGCGGGCCTCGGGCACCCATAGCCGCACGCCGATGTCATACCAATCCTCTTCGCCTTCGCCGGATGGGGTTCGACTTGTCCACGCGAACGCGGTAAAGTCGGACGTACTGGAGAGGTCCATTCCGCCATAGCAATGGCAGCCCTTCTCGAATATGGGAGTATCGCTGCACGCATCCCACACGGTTTGATCCATCCATAAGGTTTCCTGGGCGGTCTGAAGGTTGAGGTGCAATCTCTTGAATGTGTTTTCAAACGCCGGGGAGTTCTCTGCCTTGCGGCACTGTTCGGCAATCGCCTCTTGCGAGATTGACACGCCCATGTTCGGGTTCGCAAGAGCCCACGTATCGGGTGACCGCCAATCGTCCGTTATCGCAGCCTCGAAAATCACGGGGAGCAATGCCCCGTCGACAATGATATTGTCCCGTACCTTCCGGGCGAGGTCTAGTTTCTCGTTGCAGATTGATTCGCGTTGAAAGTCTGCCGTGGTGATGTAGACCAAGAGCGAGTCGTCACGCTTCGCCATCGACGTGTCAATCACGTCCACTAATGTGCGGTCATCCTGTGCATGTAGTTCGTCAATAACGTAGAACAATGGAGTCGCACCGTGTTCGGTCTTCCCTTCCTTGCTGGCCGTCAAATAGTTTTTGCTCCCCGCTACAACAGACTGTTTGAATAGCTCGGCCCGCGACATGAACTCGGGGCACGCTTCAATCATCTTCCGCACGGGATCGAACACGTACTTAGTCTGGTCGCGTTTTGCTGCCGCAGAGCAGACTTGCCCATTGTCGGATTCCTGCCACAGTTCCGGGCATGGGGATTCGTTCAGAAATAGTGCATCGCACACGAGCGCCGCGACGAATTCACTGTTGTGCGTCGGTATCATTGATTGCCCCGCCAAGAACAGCCCCGACGCCGAGTTGACCTGAATGCACTTGACTGGAACACTCGCCACCGAATCGGCGGAGCGAATTTGCCGATACTTACCTCTTGGCGTATGCTGCCCCGGTTGCTTTAATCGGTCTTGCTTCCGGGTGAGCCTGAATATCCGATCACTTGCATAAGCCCAAAAACGAACGCGGTATCGTGGCCCGCAATCCTTTCCATTACAGGTTGCTCTGTCTGTTAAGCGAGTAGGCTTGTAGCCAAGGCTACACAACAGTTCCATCATGCCGTCTGATAGGATCTTGTCCGTTACGGTAAAGTCACATTCGCCTATTTGTGACGCGAAACCATCCGTGTCCATGAGCCCCTGCAATAGGGCTCGCCGCTGGCGAATAGATGCTCGCAGATATGCTGGCGGAATATGTTTGTTGTGCAGCAGGTTCATCTTGCGGAGCTTTGCCTGAAGCGAATTGTTCCGGGCCGCTTGCTTCCGCCCGTTCGATCCAAGCAGAAACAATCCGCTATTTTTGTTAGAGGACTTCCATTCCTTTACTGTAACACCGCAGTCTTTGATGTGTCCAATAAGGGCAATATCTTTGTAGCCACAAGTAAGCCCTGCGTTTGCTGACGTGCCGTCGCCAAGCCACGCACCCAATACGTATGGCGGTATTGGAAGCCTTCGCCACGAAGTGTCGAGGGGCCCCGCTGTTGCGATTGAATGATTGCGTTCAGTGTGGCTCTCACGTTTTGATGGCAACAAAACGGTGGCGGCAATGTCTTTTGTGGTTCGCAGTCCCGCCCAGTCTCTTTTGGTCCAGTCTCGCGTGAACTGGGGGCGTCCTGTTTGCCGAGATCGTGTTTTCCACAAATGTTCTGCGTCTGCAACGATAGACGTACCGTCCGAAAACCCCAGGCGATAACAGGGGCGGTTGTGCATTACGTCCGTGGCCCCCACAACTTGGCAAACCTTCCCGTTCTCATCGAATACGTCGTCACCAGGGGCCAGCTCGCCCATATCGGTCCACCCCTTGGGTGTCGGAATGGGGGTGTCTACTGCCAATGCCTTGCCGTTTCCACGGCCAACGGTGAGGAAGACGCGACGATAACGCCGCAACCCGTTCGGCCGTCGCCAGCCGTGGATGTTTGCAACCACCGCCTTCTGCCACGGTTCGAGAATGAACGGCCGGCCAGCTTTCGGGCCGTGGGTAAACGTGCAACAGGCTTCGATGAACTCAATATGATACTGGGCCGCCTCTTGAACGAACGTGCAATCGCCCGCCTGGGCATACGGATCGTAGCCGGGGATTGAACGTATCGTGCGTTCGAGTTCGAGGCTTAGGGTTGCGGTGGCCATTAGTCGGAAGCCCCCGGCGAGAGATCAGTGCCCATATGTTCTTCCGGTAGCCGAATCATCGGCGGAATCTTGCCGACATAACGCAACCGAACCTTGAACTTCCGCCACTTCACCGGCGGGGGAGCCAAGCGGATGTTCCCGTCGTTGTCGATTTGTGCGGGTACGGTGGTCATTATCCCGTCTTCGCTATTCGAGGATTGAAAAACTTGGCCGCTGGGTTGGTGGGGGTGGCGGGCTTCACGGTGATAATCCCCGAACGTCCCGACGGAGTGAGCCCTAATTCGGCCGCCAAGCTCTGGAGTTGTTTCGCGGTCGTGAGCATAATGGCCACCCAGGGGGATTTCGATAGCCTCCCATTGAGGGCCTTTACCGTATAGCCCAATTCGTCAACCTTTCGGCACGCCGTTACGTGGGCCTGCCAGATGCTACAATAAGCAGCAAAGGTTGCCCGATCCGCAGGACTGATAACGCCCCGATTCCGCACGTCGTCAAGCCGTGCGAACCATTCTGTTCGGGCTTCGCCCTGTAGGTGCTCTGGGCAGTCTGGATCGCCCGTCGGCATCTCTGGCTCTGCCTCATTCAGGGCACGCTTGCCTCCGACCACTATTGTAAGGCCGCGCTTCTTGAACACAGCCAGGTTATTGCGAAGACGTCTCTCCTGAAAACTCTTGTGGTCTTCGGCTCTTCTTAGCAACTCTTCCTTCTTCGGCGCGTTGAAG
>SDBU01001091.1_pt1 | contig 39967 bp, 67 predicted proteins | sample 2277071 | NCBI WGS metagenome assembly SDBU01 (sample SAMN10397929, study PRJNA504765) | marine sediment metagenome | isolation source: marine sediment core GS08_GC12, 126 cmbsf | place: Arctic Ocean: Gakkel Ridge, Loki's castle | collected 2008 | reverse complement strand
TTTTCCTGAAGAGGGAGTTATTATTGTTAAATTAGTTTGAGCTCCTGAATAATCTTGGGCAAAGGATGATAGAAATTGTTGAATATTTACATTCAAGGCTTCCACATCATTAGTTTTAACTCTCTTCAAACTATTGCTGTTTTCACTCAATCCCACTATTTCAATTTGATTTGCCATTATGCTCCTCCCGTCCCTGCTAATTTAGTTACTTTTGCTCTGAAGCCTTCTCTATCTGCTAAAATTAATTCTCTGAGGCGTCCTTGTATCTCATTATCCATTACATAAAAATCCAAGACTATTGAAAAATCTGCATCTTGACCAGAAGTATTCCAAATATTCAATGTTCCACTATTTCCTGAAGCAACTAGGTAGGGTTTTGGCTCAATAACCCAATTTAATAACTCTGTTCCGATTAAAATATTTTGCTCAAAATAATTCAAAATATTGTCAAATCTAAATTGAAATATGTCTGCTGTGACATCCCCTATTCTATATTTGAAGATAACCCATTTTCTTCCAGAAGGAACTATGATTGGAATTGCTCTTTTCTCTCCTGCTTCTAAGGTGGCTTGATATCTTTTTTGTCCGAATTCCCCCCAGCGAGAGATTGCAAAAAATAATGCGTCTTCCATATTTTAATTAAGATGTTTGTTTATTTAAAGTTTTCTCAACAAACTCTTTCCAATCCTTCTTCATCCTCTCAAGAGTAAATCCTTTTTCAATAATTGCTTTTCTTGGTTCGTACTTTATATGACCTTCAGCAAATAAATCATTAACTGCTTTTGTAAATGAATAAACATCCCAAGTATCAACCCGTAAACCAAGTCTTTTATCCCACCAGTCCCAAGCCCAGCCAGTTCGATAAGTTATTACTGGCAAACCACAAGCCGATGATTCTACACTTGACAACCCAAAACTCTCTACAGAAGAGGTTGAAATATAAAAATCCGAAGCATTATATAATTCAGGCATTAATTTTGGAACAACTCTTTCAAGTAAAGTAACATTTTTTAATTTTGGTTTAATTCCAACTTCACTTGTTAAAACAACAATCCAATGAATATCAGGAAATTTATTTATAAGTTTAGCTAAAATATCCCATCCTTTTGGGGGAATGAACTTTGTAACAGCAATTCCAACTTTTTTATCTAAAGGAATTCCATATTTTTTTCTTAATTCTATTTTATTCTCATTTGGTTTAAATTTCTCAATATCTATTCCTTCTTCAATTACTTTATCACATTTAATCCCACATAACTCCATATCTTTTTTCATAAAATTAGAAACAGCAACTGTTTTTGCATTTTGAGCTGTCTTTCGTTGTAATTCAATACAAGTAGAATAATGCTCAAGATTGAAAAAAATTCCATTTTCAATTGATTTTTCTATAATGTTATAAAAAGGATCTTGAAATACTACAATTTGTGGAGTTCTTAATTTTACAAAACCCCCAACACCAGAATTTTTTATTATTAAATTTGGTTTAAATAAATTCTCATATCTCACTAAATATTTGTCTATAACATATCCTCTATAAACTATACGAAACACATCTGAAAATAAATTATGCTTCAAAACATTCTCTGCTATTGTATAAGATACTCTTTTTGCATTAAAAATTTTAGATAATATTGAAAAGAAAGTTTCTTGACCCCCAAGAGATTCTTCAATATTGTTATGATTTGCTATAACTATTTTTGACATTTTAATTCTCCTTGCTAAACAACATTAACTTCCTATTGGGTCTTCTCGACTTAGTTTCTTCTTTTAATTTATGACCATATTGTTTTGCTATTTCAATAAGCTCTTCCTTACTTACGATATTCCATTTTGGTTTATCTTTAAGAAGATGGACTTCTAATATAACATTTTTTGCTTTTGAAAATACTCTTTTAAAGGCTGTTTTTGGATCCTTTAGGTGATGGGAAATATTCATAAATAATATAATATCATACTCTTCTGGAATATCCTGCTTCTCTATATTAAGAAGTTCAAAATTAACATCTGACTTTTTTAAATTAGCTATTTCTTTTGCAGTCTCAATAGCTACTTTAGGCAAATCATACCCCATTACATAAGTTGCCCCCTTTTCCTTAATTTTAAAACAAAAAAACCCATTATTTGAACCAATATCTGCAACCCTCTTATTTTTAAAATCAATAACTTTTTTCATCCAACCCCAGCTTTCATATTCATAAAAAACACGAATATAATTATATCCATACTTTATATGTCCACAAGGAAGTTCTATTGATTGATATCTTCTATCATATAATTCTTCAGGATCAATTTTATTATCAAATCTCCTTAAAAAATCTCTTACTTCTTTTTTTGTTATTGATAATATCTGCATAACTTTCTCATAACTCTCTACTTTCTTAAACTCATGGTTTGAACAATCTATAAATTCTGCATTGCTTAAATCCCAGAATTTTTGAATTTCATCATATACTTTTATTACAAATTCTCTATTTACCTTATCTGGACTTCCTCTCTTAACCTTATTAACTCTTTCTGAAATAAGCTCTTCCTGAGTAAATATTACTACTAGTTTTATCTTATGATGCTTAAGGCTTTTTTTCAAGTAATCAAAATTAGTGCCAAGATACTTCCCATTTAATAAAAAAGCATAACCATCCAAGACATAATTTTTATTTAGGTTTTCATTTAATATTTTTATTATTGAATCTAATGCCTTGTAAAAACCCTTTTCACTTACATAAGGATGAAAAGAATCAAAAGATAAAAATTCATACCCCCTATCTTCAGCTATTTTTTTAGCATAAGTTGTTTTTCCAGATTCCCCCATCCCCATTAAAATCATTATCTCACTCATTGTATCTCCTTTATTATTTTGTCTGTATTGTTTTCATCAGCATCAAAAAATATGTGGTTTGAATTTTCTATAATCTTCTTTGGAAGGTGCTTTTTATAATCTCCTCTGGATTGTGCATAACAGGAGATTGTCTTTTTGTCTTTGAAATTATGATATAATCTATGAATAGTAAAACCACTACTGCCAGTTAGCATTAATTTTGCTTTAGAGGATAAATACATCTCTGCAGTAAAAGATAATCTGCAATCTCTTAAATCTATAATATTATCCCTTAGTTCAATTTTCCCCTCATTAGTTCTTCCAAGAAGAATGCATTTTATCCCCTTCTCCTTGCAATGCTTTATTATTTTATTATAATTCTCTATTGATTCTTCCTTTCCTTTAATCCTAATATGAATCAATAAATGTTTTCCAGTGCATATACTATCAACATATTCTTTTTCTTTTTCATTTGGAACAAACTTTAAAGGAACTCTCTCATAATTTCTTAAATCCTTATATTCTCCATCTTTCCATTCAAATATGCGTTCTGCAACCACACTATCTATAAGTATGCTATCTTTGGGCAATTTATCAAACTCTTTTCTCATATATTCTTTTGTCCTTGAATATCTCCATAAAAAAAAATTATCCTTACGACAATTTTCACCCAAAATTGGGCCATATACTTGTGCTTTTGCATTAGGCCAATCCAAATCAGTAGCACTCTGATATTCTTCAGGAATTATTTCATACTCCTCCACTCCTCCTGCTTTTAATAACTCATTTGAGGCATTTTTTAAGCGCGAGCCATATACATCAGGAAATAATAAATAAACACAATCAGTATAAAATTTCATATCCTCTTTTTTTAATTCCCTGTCTTGCATTACTTTTGGAAGGATAGACAAAACTGGATAAATATCTCCCAATCCGCCTTTGATATAAACTATGGCTTTCATTTTATTCTTTTATTAAATATGCTGCTGGAGCATTAGTCCAATTTAAAGTCTTAATCTTTATATTTTTATTTGCAAAAAATTCATCAACTGCCTTTGTTTCACCTGCCCAATCATGTATTGAATATTCATCAAATAACATGCATCCCCCACGAGACAAAAGTGGCCAAAAGCACTCTAATGCCACTTTTGTTGGTTCATATAAATCGCAATCAAAATGAACTAAGGAAAATCTTGCACCAGGATTTTCTTTGATAAATGTGGGTGCTGTTTCTTCAATATTGCCTTTAATTAATTTCACCCTGTCTTTCCAGGGAATAAATCTATCTTTGTCAAAAATGTTAATAGCTGATTTTAATTCTTCAAAATAATTTGCTGGGGAAAAGCCCCCTACCTTTTTTTGAACAGGAAGAACAACCTTTCCATCTTCAGGAGATAATTTAGTAAATCCTTTCCAATTATCAAATCCATATACTATCTTAGTGCGATTCCCAATGCAATATACTTCTAATAAATTTGCCCAAGTCATCAAATCTCCTCCCCTAAAGACACCTAATTCCACAATATCTCCTGGAACATCCAATGTTTTTTTAAACAACTCCACATGAGCAAGAAATCTCTTGAGATATTGGCGACGTGCTAAAACAGGAAATAGCTTTATGGCATTCAAGGGATTAATATTATATTCTTTGCAGTGTTCTTCTATTCTGTCTTCAATCTCATTATCAAGCCCTGTTTTTTTAAAACCATCAAATTCTTTTTTCATTTCTTCTCCAATTCAAATATTTTATTTGCATCAAGAGGTTTTTGTTTTCCCACATAAGGCATTACATAAGTATTAATGAATTCTTCATTTTCACCCACAAGACAATGACGATATTTTTTATTAAACCACTTATTTGTCAGTAGTGTGTCTCTCATTTCTTTTATTGATTTGTCTTTTATATTGCCTAAACTAAACTGTAAAAAATTGCAGGGGAGGAATTCTCCATCTGGAGATATTGCCATAAATTCCTTGCCAGCAGGGCAATAATCTTCCTTACCCCTATATAAATCCCTTTTCACCAGATTTCTTCCATCTAAGGCTAGGGGAGAATTTAAGTCCAACTCTTTTATAAATTTTGCATCTTCTTTAGTAATTAATAAATCTGTTCTTCCATCCCACATTCCAACAGGTTCAGCTATTTGAGCCTCCATTCTAATCCTTTTTTTCTTTGCAAATTCATAAGCTTTTCTAAATCCCTCAGATCTTAAAGAATCATGTGTAATGACTATTGAAAATGAAACATCCAATCCTTCCTTTATAACATTATCAATAGCTTCAAATACTCTTTTAAATGAGCCTAGCGATCTACTTGCATCATGCTCTTCTTCAATGCCAGAATCAAGACTAAAAGAAATCTTATCAACCTTTAATTTTTTTAACCAGCGTATTTTTTCAAGAGTCATGGCCCAACCATTAGATGCAACATTAATATATGTCTCATCTGGATGAATCATCTTAATTACCGCTTCCAATCTCTCTGAATCAACAATTGCCTCTCCTCCTTGCAAAATATAGTGAAAAACCCCTATTTCATATAATTCCTCCAAAGCTTTCTTCAATACATCAAGTCCAACTTGGTTAACATTTCTAAATGTCTTAGCATAACAATGACAACAATTCATATTACATTTTGATGTGATATCAAGGCTTATGCTTTTAAGGTTTCCTTCTTTCCACAACTTTTGTCGTGCATGTAATTTTGGTTTTTCTGAGTACATTCTAGTTCATATCTCCTTTTTTTATAATAAGACCCTGGGTTGTTTCAGGGATTTCTATTATATCAAGCTTGTGCTTCTTGCAAAACTCATCAACTGCTTTTCTAACACCTAAAAAATCTTTTGTAATACAATAATCATCAATTAAAAATATACCCCCTTTTGGCAATCTTGGAAAAAAATAATTTAATGAAGCCACTGCAGGTTCATAAAGATCACAATCATAATAAACAAAAGAATAATTTTTATCCTGAAATGAATCCAGTATTTCTGGTACATATCCCTTAAGGACTTTTGTATTATTAAAATCAGAAAAATACTTATGCACTTTTTCATAAGAAACATCCTTAAACATATCCTTATGCTCTACAGGATCATATTTAGATAACTTTCCAAAACCCTCAAAACTATCTACTAAAATATATTTTCTTTTGTCCCCCATAAGATTCATAAACAAAGCAGAACAAAACGAGTTCCCCCCCTGATAAACACCCAATTCAACAGCATCCCCAGGAAGATTTTTGCTCTTGAAAAGAAGCCCATATATGAGCCAAGTACCTAATAAAGAAGAATGATTTGGTATAGGTAAGTTAGAAAATAAGCTTCTAGCTACGGAATACCATTCATCCTTTAATTCAATTCCATATTGACGCATTTCAGAAGCAAATTGATCTTTTATTACGAAAGAATAATCTGAAAAATGTTTGTTAAAAATAAATCCCTTATCCTGCAGTTTTTGAAAGATGATTTGATAAACATTTGATGCAAGAGTAAAAATTAATACAAAAACTTCTTCTTTTTTCTCCTGCAATAATTTTTCTGGATGATAGACTTTTATCCCCTCCACTTCACAATCATATCTAAAATCATCCACAGCATAATCAATCTTTATAGAGGGATATTTCCTCACAAAATTGATAAAGGCATTGCCAACCCCCCATGCAATTATCTTTTTATTTTTTATTGTTTTGTTCATTTTACTTACTTAGTTTTCTGACTTTAAAAATGTTGGGGATTTTTCTGTATTGTTAATTCTTCGGGACTTATTTTAACAATTCTTGTAATTGAATTAAAAAACTCAATAACTTTTTACCCTTGTCAGAAATTTCATAATCTACATTCATATGTCCAATATTATATTTATTTATAAATTTCTTTTCAATCAAATCTTTAAGAACTATCTGTAATGTTGTATGACTTACTTTTGTTTCCTTAAACATAATTGAATATTTTGATTTTCCTCTTTTTAATATCTTCAAAACATCTAAAATACACCTAACCTCTGCAAAGTCAAATATCATAAAATAAGACAATAATATTTATAAATAAACATTACATCGCAATACCGATGGTTAATATAGAATTGAAAGGAGGTATAAAATGAAAAACAAAACAAAATTTTTAATATCAATTTTAGTGATTACTTTATTGATGGTTGGATCTGTGAGTGGATTAATAATTTCCCCACACCCAGACCCAGATGAGCCAAAAGGAAAACAAGCATTTCAACTCGGTTATGATTGTTATAGGGAACCAGGCGTGTATTGGTTAGATTGCAAACAAGTTGAACATAAGAGAGATTGGTTTATTAAAAAGGGCTTTTATAGACGGCTGGGAGAATGGTATCCTTGTGGTGATGGGTGGATGTGTGCTCCTCATGTTTGGCATAGATATCCAAAATAATAAAATCATAATTTTTATTTTTTATTTTTTTTAGTTTGATAGTTTAATCAATTCCAACCATTTATTAGGATTTTCTAATTCAATATCAGTAGCCAATTCATAAGGGCATTTTCTTATTGCTTGATGGATACGCATAAAATTATAATAAATTTCAAAACCTTTCATAATAGTATTTGCAGAATTTATTGAGCCGTGAAAACCACGAAAGGTTTTAGTTCTGTGTCTAATATTGCTATGTAATCTTTCAACTTTGTGATTAAAACCTTCGCCTCTTGAAGCATTAACTTGATTATGAATTACTCCAAAATATCTATTCTTTTTTTTCAATCCAAAAGTTTTTCTTATTACATTAGGATAAGCCAAAAATCCATCTGTTGTAATTACTTCAATTTGTTTTTCTGTTTTTTCTTTTGCTATTTTTAAAACAGATTTTAATTCATTTTGTCCTCTTGATTTAACAAATTCAGAAGAAACCATAAATCTTGTTTTTGTGTCTATGCTATCAATAAACCAAGATTGCTCACCTTTTGTTCTAAATTCCATTTCATCAAATTGTAATTCTTGTCCAACTTTTAATTTTAGTTTATTTGTAAATTCTGAAATCTTTTTTGAATATTTTATAATCCATTTATAGATAGAAACATTAGAAGAATTGTGTGGATAGAATGCTTGTAAATGCTCCTGAACTTTTCTTGTTGAAATTCCCCTATAAAATAAATCCAAGCACAAAGTTACTTTTTGAGGAGAATTTTTCATCTTGAAAAATCCATCATCAACTACAAATCTTTTATTACATTTTTTACAACCATATCTTTGTATTAATCCTCTGTTGTCTGTTTTTCTTTTTCCTCTTTTGATTATGTTGGTAGAACTACAAAAAGGACACGATACTTTTTTATATTCTTGTTTATTATTTATTTTGGATTTCATTTGATTAGCGTCGGGTGAAATTTAAGGGCTCTTCGGAGCCCCTTATTTATTATATACTTTATTAGTAATACATTATAAAGGTATATAACCTTTATAAAGATTTCGTTAGTTAATCATATACAATATATTTATATACTACATAATCATATATTAATTAATGGCAAAAGTAAAAATCACCCTGACAGGATTTAAGTGTGAAAGATGTAATCACGAGTGGGTGCCACGAAATAAAAAAGAGGAACCTAAGGTTTGTCCTAAATGTAAAAGTCCTTATTGGAATAAACCCCGACGACAAAAAAACAATAAGACTAAAAAATAATACACTAATAAGTCATATACTTATAAAGTGGATAAATTTATAAACTATATTATATATTATATATTATAACCCAAATTATTTTTATAATTCAAAAGTACCTACAAGGTTTCAGCCCCATCCCCCTACATCAACATAGTATCAAGAACTTAATTCTTATTCGAGTTGCTATCCCCGACTATTTTCATTCGTCTGACTTACTAAGGCTTGACGTTTCTCGCCCGTTGTGTCTTCATCCGACCTCGTAATATGATTAAGTTGATTTCTTACAGATAAAACTTCTGCATTCATTTTTTCCACATTCTCATTATTTTTTATTCTAATTTCAATATGTCCATTAGCCCTAACTAAAATAATATCACCATTTTTCAAATTGTTTTCTTCTGTCCATGCCTTAGGCAAAGTCATAATCAAAGATGAACCAGACTGAGTAACTCTCCTCTCTTCAATTGCAGGCATTTTTATTAAATTAACCATAGAATTATCTATTTTGATAGTTTTTAAATATATCTTAAATATATCACCAATAAGAATTAAGCACTTTTTGTTACTTCTTCAACATCTCTCTTATCAAAAAGAGTTAACCCAGCAATATGTTGAACAATAAAGAAATTTCCTTGTTCTGTTATACTTACTACTTCATCAAAAAAATATTCTTTTGTTTCTCCACCTTTTAATTTAACTTTTATTGACATATAAAATCAAGGTATAACTCATTTAAAAGATTATCTAAAAGTCCCGAAGAATTAACAATACAGGATTTTTCTTTAAGCTTATAAAGGTTGGTCCCCTAAAATTATAAGACCCCTTTATGGCTTGTTTGGTTTCTTCTGAATTTTTTGGAAAGTATGATTTGATATTTTTGAATAAACTCATTAGTTTTTCACCATTTAATTCTCTGTGTGTTATCCCTTGAGTGGGGTAATCTGCATATCCAACTAATTTTACATTTGTTTTCATAGCATCAATATCTATTTTAACTTGCTCAAATGCTCTCTCGATTAAAAAGGGGGTTATGGTATAACAATAAGGCTTTAATCCTTGCAATGCCATTCCTGCTACTATACTAATCATTGACTGTTCACATATTCCCAAATTAAAAAATCTTTCTGGCATTTCTTTTTTTATATCATTAAAAATTCCATAACCAACGTCCCCAACAAGTAGTATTATAGATTTATCTTTTTTCATTAGATTATACAATTCTTTTCCAAATTCATATCTCATCTTAACTCCTCCATTATTTCATCGTACTCCTCTTTACTCAACTCATGCACATGCCAATCAGGATAATTAGAATCCTTTTCATAAAGAGAAATTCCTTGACCTTTTATTGTAATATGAATTATTACTTTATCATTCATTTTTTTTGCTCGCTTTACAGCGTCTGGAAATACAGTCTTATCAATTGCCTGATACCCATTATTATCTATATGAATTCTAATATTATCCAAATTTAACTTATTAATTATGAGTAAACTCTCCCAAGTTGTTCCTTCAGCACATTCTCCATCACTCATTAAAACATGAATTTGCCCTTCTTCTCCTTTTATCTTTTTTGCTAATGCCATCCCAACTGCAATTGGAAGGCCATGCCCAAGCGAACCTGTGGTACAGCTAATTCCATTCTTAACATCAATATCAGGATGAGACTTTGAAACATCTGGTTTAAATCCTAATTCTTCTAACACAACATACAAAGCCAAACTTCCATGGCCTTTACTTAAAATAAAAACATCTTTGTTTAAATCAATTCTTTCATAAATATCTTTAACTATAGGCAAGGCACTTAAAGCAGCTGACAAATGATTGTTCTTATACTTATAATCTATTTCAACCATTCTTCTTTTTAATTTTTTTAAATCCATTTTAAATAAAATTTATATGCTGGGGAGGTTCTCCTCTAGGATTTTTTAATTTAATTTTTCCTTTTTTCAAATCCCATAAATATTCATTCACCTTATGTTGCAAACATAAAGAACCACAATCTGTATGGGCATTGAATTCTCCTGAATCTAAATAATCCATTATTTTCCAATATCTCTCTCCTTTCCATAATTCTTTAAAAGAAGTATCTACAATATTTCCAATGTGGAATTTGTCCTTATATCTGTTATTAAACAACATTCCACATGGAGCTACAAGTCCTGAACCTGAAAGTTGGATTACAAAAGGAGTTCCATAACACTGAGCATATTTTCTTTCTCCTCCACTCAATATCTTTGACCATTTAGCTTGTACAGAATAATTCCCTTCTGATAACTTTTCAGCTTCTTTGATTGTTTTCAATAAACCTTTATCAAAGTATTTAGTATAATCAATTCCCAGCCTTCCCTTTTCATCATCACTGCAATGCTTTATAACACAATAATCTACTCTCAAATCTTTTCCTAATTTAGCAAGAGGAAGTATTTGATCTTTATAATCTGTAAGCAACACCATTTGCAACCCCAAAGTTACATCAAGATTATCTTCTCTCTTTATTCTCACACATTCTTTTATAATATCTACAACCCTGTAAAAATCCTCCTCTTTACAACCCATTACTTCTGCATATCTCTTGGATTCTCCTGCAGAAAAATTAAATCTAAGGTATATCAGATCACGTAGCATTTCCTTAAGCTTATCTTTTCTAAGCAAAACCCCATTTGTCCCAAGAGCCATATCTAATCCCTTTTCTTTTCCATGTCTTATAGCATCATATAAATAGGGCGAACAAGTACTCTCTCCATCACTCAGAAAACTTACTGCCTTAACTCCAATCTCTGCAACATCATCTAGGAATCTAAAAATAACATCTTTAGTCATCCTTTTTTCATCATTTTCTTGAAGTTTTGAATAACAATAAACACAATTATAAGTACATCTCCTTGTTAAAGCACAATCTATTGTGATTGGAGCAATTCTCTCCCCTCTAAACCAGGCTTCTACTCTTTCTCTATGCCATTCCAATTTATGGCTATCTAATATCAAGTTTTTATTTTTATTTGACATTTTTGATTTCAACACTTGTGTGTCCTAATTCTTGTTTATAATTTGTTTTTACTTTTACATCGCAAGGATGACATTGCCCATACTTATCACAGGACCTGAATTTGGATTCAATTTGAAGGTTTGGATTCCTTATATTATCTATTGGATTTTCTTCTGCATACAAATCTCTGTGGCACTTGTAAATATTTCCATCAGGACCAAATAACAAATCAGAATTTTTACATAAACAGGATTTTGTTTCTAGTTGAGAAACTGAATCTGAATATTTTGAGTAATCCCCATAAAATTCCCCCATATACTCTCCTATAAATTCTTTTAGCCTGAAATCAATACCAGCTTCTCTGCATCTAAATTGCATCTGGTTAATCGCAGATAATTGCTTTGGGCCAGGATATAAAACACTCCAGATTCCAACACTAAATCCAGCATCCTTTAACCTTTTTACATTTTCAACAAGTTTTTCTCCATTTCCCATTTGTTTAGGATGATAAGAAACCCTTATAGAAGCATAAGGAGAATCTCTTTTAATTCTATTAGGATTAACTTCAGAAATAAATTTTTTTAATCTTTTTCTGTCAAAATACAAATTTGTCAGTATATCAATACCAAGCTCTGGTTTTAAATTATTGATTATGTAAATAAAATCTTTATGCAAGAAAGGTTCTCCTCCATTAAAGGTTATTGGAACATCTTTAGGGGGCTCAATTCTATTCAATGCTTCTACCAACCCTCTTCCTGAAATTTCTTTAAATTTTTCTCTATTAAAAGATTTATCAAAAGCATTAAGGCAGAAACTGCAATTTAAATTACACCTCATGGTTAAGAAGGAGGAAATATACTTGTACTCTTGAGGAACCTTTATTTGTTTCATTTTATATAAAATTATCATGTACTTGGGGATTTTTTAATCGGTATAAATAACTATTGATAGCATCTAATCTACAACCTTTCCTACATTCATTCACTCCTTTTTTCTTTAATTTTTCTAAAACTTTTTTTCTTTTTTCACTATCCCAAATTTCTGAAAAAGAATTTTCATACAGATTCCCATAAAAAAATTCTTCCTCAGTATAATATAAATTACATGGAATAATATTGCCTTTACAATCTATTAAGGTAATGAATGGAAGCCCATAACACTCCAAATAAGTTCTTCCTCTTTCAATCCTTTTAACGGTATCATGTCTGTATAAAACTTTAAAATCTTTATTATTAAATTCATCAAGATTTTTAGTCAACACTTTATAATCTTCTATACTTATGCTGTAATCGTGCTTACTTAAAGGATGATGTGAATATGGTTTAATTTGTAAATTATCAACTCCAATCTCTTGTAAAAGTTTAATTAATTTTTTTACTTCATGAAAATTATTTTTCATCATTAAAAATTGCACACCTATCGTGCAATTTAAATTTTTTTCTTTTTTAAACTTTACAGCTTTTTTAATATTATTGATAACCCTGTCAAAATCACTTTCCTTAGTCCCATGAAGTTTTGCATATGTTTTAGCTGTTCCAGCATTTACACTAAATCTTATCCAGGTTAAATATTCCAAACATTCATTAATTTTTGCATTATTAAAAAAAATTCCGTTTGTAGTAATAGAGGCATTTATATTCTGTTCATATGCCTTTTTACAAAATATCTCAATATCCTTATGTAATAAAGGCTCACCTTCTCCAGCAAACATTATTGATTTAACTCCATTCTTAGACATAGAACTTAATGCATTTAACATTATATCTTTATCAATAAAATCAAATTTATGTTTCATAAAATTTAATGCACAAAAAATACACTTATGATTACATGCATTTGTTAAACCAATTTCAACATACAAGGGATAACAATCCTTTTTACTTAACCATTTAGATACTCTCTTGGGATGATAATTTAATTTATGACTATCAATTTCCAATTTTCTTGATTCGCGTATTTTGCTTATTAATTTGCTAGTAGAAAAATCAACTGATGTTTTTAATATTTCTATTCTTCCATTATATGATTCTACTATTTTTCTCTCATCTTGAACGATAGTATCTAAATTATAATCTCCCCCTTTTATATATACATCAGGTTTTATTATTTCTATTATTTTTTTGGGGCTATCTTCGTTAAATGCAATCACATAATCAACGCTTTCAAATGAGGCTATAACATCCAGCCTATTTTTTTCTACATTGATTGGTCTATTTAATCCTTTTAATCTTCTAACAGAATTGTCTGAATTAACCCCCACTATTAAAATATCACCAAAAACTTTCGCTTTTTTTAATAAGTTTATGTGGGTTATATGAACTAAATCAAAACAGCCATTGGTCCAAACTATTTTTTTTCCTTTTTTTTTACAATTTTTTATTATTCTTTTTAATTCTTCTAAAGTTTTGATTTTTTCACTCATTTTAACATCTCCTTTAATTTTTTTTTATTAATAACAATTGAATCAATATCTTTTGAATTTATTATTTGAATTTTTACTTTTTCTTTTGAAACATTAGTTATTCTCATTCCTATTTTACAATTATCTGCTCCGCAGATGCAGGGAATTTCTTTTGCTATTGGATCTGTTGATTTTGGCATTTTAATTCTCCTCCCAATACTCCTTAACTGATTTAATTGTCATTTCATTATTTTGTGCAATTTTAAATCTTATTTTTGAAGTAGTTGTAGTATCCCCAACTCGGTATTTTAAAAGATATTTTGGAACAAAATAATATTCAAAATGTTTCATACTTTTTAATAAAAAATCTAGATCCTCCCCAAATATAAGATTTTTATCAAACTTAACTTTTTTAAAAACTTCTTTAGGAAAAAATGTTGTTGAAAAATTAACAAACATATTATTCCTATAAGCATCCTCAAAACAAGCAATACAAAAATCTTCATGACTACCATAACCTTGAACATTAGCATCTCCAACCATCTCGCTGTTTTCATTAATAATATAATATTTTGAATACAAAATTTTATTTGGTTGTTGCTTTGCTATTTTTATCATTGTTTCTAAATATTTTTCGTCCCAAATATCATCACTTGAAAGTTGTGCAATATAATCTCCTGTTGCTTCTTCTACTCCAAACTGTCTACAATATCCTATACCTTTATTTTTTTCATTCCTAATAATTTTAATATCAGTTGAAGAAGTAAAATCATCTATTATTGGTTTATCACTTCCATCATCTACAATAATAATTTCATCAGGCTTTACACTCTGATTTATCACACTCTCGACTGCCTCTTTAAAATATTCTGGTTTTGTATTATATACAGGGATTATTACACTAATTTTTGGCATTTTATACAAAATTCAAATGTTCTGGTTTATTTAATAATTTTGATAAAGCTGAATTATACTCGCTGTAGTAACAAGTATCGCAAATTTTTCCATCGAAATGTTTTTGATTATCTAAAATATATGCTAAATCTTTAATTTCTCCCATCTTCATTTCATCAACTGGTTTTCTTTTCATTCCTTTAATAGCATAATTTGTTCCACAACATGGAAAAATTCCCTCTGGTCCTATAACTGGTTTTAAAAGAGAAATATAACAATCTTTGGTTCCTCTTGTGCTATCTTTTCTTCCCTGATAAATTACTTTATTATCGTCAATTCCTTCTAAGTTTTTTTTAATATCTTCCATATTGGGAACATTATCTAAATCATATAAATCAGAAACTAATCTTATGTGAGTAAAATTATTCTCATTTGCAAAATTAATAACACCTTTCATAATTTGGTAATTTGGATTCTTTGTAACAACATGGCTAAATGCAAAATCTGTTTGAGGATTAATTTTTAAAGCAGATTTAATTTGTTCATAAGCAGGAACCCTATCATCTGAACTACTTACTCTACACCAAGTTAAACTATTTTGATGAGTTAATTTATCGAAAAGAATTCCATTGGTTACCATTCCTGACTGGATTCCTTTTGAACCAGCATAATTTAATGCTTCATTAATCTTATTATAAAGGGATGTTTCTCCACCACCAGTCCAAGTTATTGCCTTTGTTCCTCTACTGGCTAAAACATCAATACTTTTCTTTAATTCATTAAAATCTATTTCAAGATTTTTTTCTCTATCTGCATAGGAACAAAATTTGCATTTTAAATTACAATTATTAGTTGGAATAATTTGAGCATGGACAGGGATTATCTTTCCATCTTCAATTACTTTTTTGTGAAGTAATTTTGTTGGGAATGTTGATGCTGAAGTGTATGACCTCACTAATTTGTCTTTATTCATTTTGTTCCTCCTTAATTCTTATCATCCTAACAAACACTTTAGGTTTTAATTCTGTTACAATTTTATTTTTTAATTCTAATCTTTCAACCATATTCCACACAGCTGAGTAACTAATTTTTAATTTTTTTGCTAATTTATATATAGAAATTGGTTGGATTTGTCTTATTATTAACAATACAGCATTCTCTTCCATTTTTGCTTTTGGCATAAGCCTACAAGGAATTAATCACTTTTAAATCTTTCTACCCTATCAGATATGTATTTTTATACCTATCTTATATAATCCATAGAACTAACATCAACCTAAATCCCTAATTCCTTTTTCTGATAATCTACTGGATTTTTATATTCCTCTACATATTTAAAGAAATCAATCCATTGGGGTATTATCTTTTTCTGCCAGTCAAATTTCTTAGCAAATTTAATACCATTCTTACTAAACTTTTCTCTTAACTTTTTATCTTTGTAAATTGTAGTCATTTTTTCTGCCATATCAATTGGATCAGGCCAAAATCTATCATTCATTGAGGGGCTAGTCATTCCAAATTCCTGCCCATTTTTCATTTTTATTAAATCAGTTAATAATCCTGTCTGAGGTTCTCCAACTAATTCTGGACCAGTACTATGATTGGGAAAAATTTGTGGTAGTCCGCAAGCCATTCCTTCTAACATTGGAAGTCCAAATGATTCACCCATTCCACTTAAAACATGACAATCAGAAATATTATAAAGTTTAGCCATTTCTTCTGGATGAAATCCTATATTTAATTTAACATCAATGTAATAAACATTTTTATCTATGCCAAATTTTTTAGCCAATAATTCTAAATCAAGTCCTGCAGGGTTATTCATCTCTGTCTGACAATGCAAGATAGTATCTTTAGCTTCTGGATTTTGTGTAAGAAAAATTTTATAAGCATAAAAGGTTCCAGTCCAATTCTTTTGAATAGCAGCAGTATTTGTTGCTACAGATAAAAAAACAAATTTATTTTTGTAACCAATTTCTTCTTTAAATTTTTCTACTTCATTTTTTGGAAGTGGCTTAAATATTTTTGTATCAACTCCATGATAAATCATTCTTACTTTTTCTTTTGGAAATGCATTAAGAAGTTGTTTTTCTACAAATTTGCTTGGAGCAACCATAAAATCAGCATCCCTTAATGAAGAAAAATTCGCTGTTCCAAGAGGGACACCATTTTCAGTCACATGAGCAATATATTTACATCCCAATTGTTTTACCAGTTTTGGAACATAAAAATAAGGTGGAGCAAAATTGTCTATGATGCTTAAAACATAATCTATTCCAAAAAGAGGAATATAGTGTTGAAGAGCATCAGCTCCAAAAACATCATTTCTTATTGGAAGAAGCCACTCTTTTTCCTTTCCATAAGGTTCGCCAACAGTTTGAAATCCTAATTGTTTTATATCAACTTTATTTTTTAAAAAACCTTTCATCAAATTTTTTGCAACAATTCCATACCCTGTTGATATATTTGGGCTCACACCCATTAAAAGATATTTCATTTTAGATCCTCTTCGGTTATGTTAAAGAACCACTCTAAAAATCTTAAAACTACTACTGGATTTTCTTGAAAATTATTTTGAAAAAAATCTTTTTTATTAAAATAATGTGATTTTTTTAATTTCTCTAATTCCCTATAAATCTTAATTGCTTCTTGTTTTAATTGAGAAGGAAAACACCACTCTCCTAATTCTCCAAATTGATTAATTGAATACATTCCAGTTGATTTTGTATTAACATTCTCTTTTCCTTTCTTCAAATAAGTTAAATCTTTTAATGTTTTTAATTCACTCATTTCAAATCCTCTTCTTTTATATTGAAAAAAACTCTAAATCTTATACAACCTTGACATATTTGTCCTTGCCTATTACATCTACAATTCTTAACCCATTTTATTGCTTCTTTTTTTAAACACTTTTCACAAATATTTGAATAATCTTCTTCAATAGAACAACATTTCCTTTTGCTTTGTCCAATTTCTTTTAAAGTTTTTAATTTCATTTTAAATCCTCTTCGGTTATGTTGAAGAAAATTTTAAATCTTATACAACCTTGACATACTTGTCCTTGTCTATTACATCTACAATTCTTAACCCATTTTATTGCTTCTTTTTTTAAATCTTTTATTCTTACTAAATGATTATTATGGGAATATTGTTTACAATCACAAAAAGAATTATCAGATATATGACCTCCAAAATCTTTTAATGTTTTTAATTTCATCCTGAATCTCCTGAAAGTTCGTCAATTACTTCTTCTGCAATTTCTTGGTCTTTAGTATATAATCTTTTATTTCCTAATGGTTTACCATATTTATCAGAACATAATTTTTCTCTTAAAATCTTAATAAATTCTTTGAATTTTTCTTCAACTTGTTCAAAAGGAACTAACTCTCCAGTATAACTAAATTCAATAGCCCCAGATTGTAAATCTGCCTCATTAATTATTCTTTTCTTTAATTCTTCAATAAAATTAAATTCTTCTGTCATCCTGAACACTTCTTCCCCCTATTTACCCATTTTAATAAATACATCCCATAATCTAAGTTGTCTTTTAATCTTTCATCTTGTGCTAATTCTTTTTCTTCTTCTAATTCTGCTATTTTTTTATTTATGTCTTCGCGAGTTTTCATTCCTGTTTCTTCATCACAGGGAACAAATTCTTTTCTTAATATTCTTGATTGTTTTGCAAATTCTATTCCTTGTTCTTTATAATCCTTATCTTGAATTTGATTTAGAAAATTTAATAGCACTTCATATTTTTCTATTCCACAATCAACGCATGCCGTAATGCCCTCTTCTACCAATCCTTCTAAAATTAAAATATGTTTATTAATACATTCTTCACAAAAAATCTCTTCGCTAAATTTGGATTGCTTCAAATGGATTTCCAATAATGCTAAATTTTTTCTAATTTCTTTATCTGTGTAAATAACAATATCCATTTTTTTTATTTTGATTATAAAAAGAGCAGAAGAAAAGATGATAAATCGAAACTCCTGCCCTTGATCTTTAGATTTTGCAAAAGACTATTATTTATCTTTAACATGAGATTCTGCTTCTTTCAATTGTGCTTTTGCCATCAATAAACTTTTTTCTGCGTTTGCTACTGATATCTTAATCTGTTCAACATGTTCTTCCCAGGTAGATTCTTTTGGGGGACCCATTTGCATTCCATTCATTTTAAATTCTCCAAATTTAATTAACAATACTTAGTAAGTAAGATTTATAAAGTTTTAGGTTGGAAAAGTTTAAAAAGCTTAAAATATTGGATTTGTGATGGAAACGGTTAAGGACAAGATAGAAAGATTGAAGGGTAAGGCAGAAATATTTCTAAAAAATAATACTAAAGCATTTATTATTGATATTGAAGATAATTATTATTTCTGTCATATAATTCTAGTTGATGAAGATTATCTTTATGTTAAAAACTTTACTGGAAAGAAAAAAGGTGAGGAAGAAAAAATTGTATGGTTTGATATAATTAAATTTGAAGAATATCAGGAAAAGGAATCTGAAAAATGACTGAAAAAGAAGTTTTTCATAGAAAATGTACTAAGTGCAAAAGCAAGTATATTAGAGAATTTAATTTAATTGGGGCAACTGGAAGGCAATGTAGAATTTGTGGAGAGTACTGGGATAACACAGAAAAATTTCCTTGTATTAAATGTAATAAAGAATATGATTATTCTTTTGAAGATGGTTTATGTAAAGAATGTAAAAAGGAGAGTAAAAATGACTGAAAAAGAAGAAATCAATAAAAAAAAGAGTATGGGCAAACAAGACAATACAGATAATACAGATAATACAGATAATACAGATAATACAGATAATACAGATAAAACATCTGTATCGTGTGTATCGCCTGTATTATGCGTAGCATCCTTTTCGCAGGGGATGTTTGGAGAAAACATTTTTGAAAGAATTTTGCAGGTTTTTGCAACTTCTGGAGGCAGTTTTACATACGATAAACTAGCAGAATTATTGGATAAGGAACCAGACAATGTCCGGCAGGCAATTAACCGAAAAAAGAGTTATTTTGTATTAAATAAGCCAGATGGGAGAAAAGGAGTAATACAGTTGTCACAGATAGCAATAGATAAAATCAACCTTAGAATTGCTAATTTTAAGCAAAAAGAAGAGCAAAAGAGAAAAATAATTGAAGAAAGTAAGAAAATTGAAAATAAGGTAGAAAGTAAATTAATGGAAATTAAGAGCTATATTATGACTGAAAAACCAAAGATTTATGATAATCAAATTTTCCTTGATTTTAATTCTCTTTTACAATTCAACCCAAATTTGGCAGATGAATTATTAGATAACCCAGAAGACTTTTTTAGATACTTTTTATCATGTTATGATGATGCAGATGTTGGGGATGTTCGATTATTAAATGTACCAAAAACTGAAAATGTTTCTATTGAAAATTTAAGGCCAGAACATTTAGATAAGATTGTTTCTCTTGATGGCAGAGTTGTTTCAATGAGTGATGTAAGACCTCAATGTGTTAATGCAAAATTTGAATGCCCAAGTTGTGGTACTATTATTTCTGTTCTTCAATTAGAAAAGAAATTTAGAGAGCCAAGTAGATGTTCATGTGGAAGAAGAGGCGGATTTAAATTATTAAGCAAAGAAATGGTTGCAACTGCTCGTGCTATTCTTGAAGACCTTCAAGAGAAAACAGATAATCCTCATACTAGGAGATTGAATTGTTTTATAAAAGGAAAACTTACAACTCCAAAAAATATTAAAATATTTACTCCTGGAAATGAAATACAAGTTACTGGAATTTTAAAAGAAGTCCCAGTCCCTTTACATTCGGGAGGACTTTCAACAAGATTTGATATTGGTTTGGAAGTTAATAATTCTGAATTGGCTGAAGCAGAAGTTGATATAGATAAATTTAATGAAGAAGATGTAAAAGAAATTGAAGATGTTTGTGGAAAAATTGATGTTGATGGATTAAAAGAAATTAATACTTCTTTTTGCCCAGAGATTTATGGTCATGAAGAAATAAAAAATGCAATAATTTTTATGTTATGTAATAAAAGAAATGAACCAAAGAAAGTTCCAATAAGAAATAAACCAAACATATTATTAATTGGCGATCCAGGAACTGCTAAATCTGAATTAGGAAAATTTACTATTGAAATAACTCCTGGAAGTAGGATTGCAATGGGTGGTGGATCTTCTGCAGTTGGTATTACAGCTAGTGTTATTCGTGAAGAAGGAGGAGGGTATAGGGTAGAACCAGGGGCTATGGTTATTTCAAAAGAGATTTTATTTTTAGATGAATTAAATAATTTAAGTGATGAGGATAAACCAAAACTTCAGGAAGGAATGAGTGAACAATCTATAACCATTAATAAGGCAAATATTCACATGAAAATGAAAGTTACTGCCGGGGTTTTAGCTGCAGCAAATCCAGTTAAGGGTGTCTTTAAGAATGACGAGGAGATGGTTAAGCAATTTAATTTGCCAGCTGCAATTATAAATCGTTTTGATGAAATTTTTGTGATGACTGATTTGGTCAATGAAGACACAGATAGATCTATTGCTAGACGAATGATTAATAGAGAAAGGGGAAAAATAAAACCAAAGTATGATAAGGATTTTTTAACAAAGTTTTTTGTTTATATAAGAAATTTTTCAGAGCCAACAATTAGTAATTTAATGGCTCAAAGATTAGAGGACCTTTATTCAAAATTAAGAAAATACAAACAACCATCAATCAATATTAATGCAAGAATTCAGGAGGCCATTTTAAGAATATTAAAAGCTTCTGCTAAAATAAGATTATCTGATAAAATAGAAGAAAAGGATGTCGAGAGAGCAATTAATATTTTAAGCAAGTCTTATTATCAAATTCCAGATTATGAAAATTTTAAAATCAGAGAAGAAAAAGTAGAGTCTTTAGACAATCAAACTAAAGAAGCAGAAGAAAGATATGGAAAAGAGCAAGAAGAAATTGAGAAGAGTTCAAGGATGGATGAAATGTAATCAAAAGATTTATAAATCTTACTTACTAAGTATTATTATGAACAAAAAAAGAATAATACTACCAAAAGAAGTAATTATAGAGAATTATGAGGAAGACATAAAAGGAAAAAAATTAAGCAAAAAATTAGGTATAAGTTATTCAACTCTTTATAGAAGAATGGAAGAATATGGTTTAAAAAGAAAAAGTAGAAAATATGATTTAGATGAGGATTTTTTTCTTCATCAAAATAAAAAAACATTTTGGGTTCTTGGTTGGGTAGCTTCTGATGGTTGTGTAAGTGATTTCTTTTTTAATATTTCTCAAAAAGATTATTCTTTTATTGAAAAAATAAGAAATATCTTTAATAAAAAACTAAAAATATTCAAAGATAAAAGAACTGATGTATCTGTAGTCCAAGTATATTCAAAAAAAATGGTTAATGATTTAAATAATTGGGGAATGATAAAAAACAAAAGTAAATTTCTTAAATTTCCCGATATATCTATAGAATTTCTTCCAGATTTTATAAGAGGTTATTTTGAAGGAGATGGAGGTGTTTATTCACATTTTGATAATAAAATGAAAAAAAATTATTTAAATGTAATAATTTGTGGAACTAATGATGTTGTAAGCAAAATGTTATTCTTATTAAAAAAAGAAGGGGTGGTTTTTAAAGGAAGTATTTGTGAACAAGAAGGATTATTTAGATTAACTTTTGGACAGGAAGATTCAATAAATTTTTATAAGTATATCTATGATAATTGTGGGGATTTGTTTTATTATAAAAAGAAAAATAAATTTGAGAATTTATTGGGAGAGTTAAAATTAAGACATTGAATATAACTTTTGAGGATAAAGAATATAAAGAACTAGTTGATAAGAAAAAGTATTTGAGGAAAAAATTAAATTTATCAATTTTATCTTGGCAGAAATTTATTCTTTATCTTAATAATCATCACAATGGAGGATTTAAAAATACTGAAAAGTGATTATTAAGTATAAATCATAAGCCCATATTCCCATACCATTATACCATATACATGTGATGGCTATGGCGGCTTTTTTGATTTACGGCTATGGCTATGGGAAATCACGGCGATTTATGGGAAATCATGGGAATTTATAATAAAAAATGGTTAAAAAAAAGAAAAAAACTAATAAGAAAGTAAATTTACAAGAGCCACAAGAAATTATGGGTGATGAACCTCAAGTTGATGATTCAAAACCAGAAAAAAAGAGAACAGAAGAATCAGAAATAGAAGAAGGAATGGTCCATTGTAAATCTTGTAAAAACGATGTAGAACCTTATCCTGTTGAACATAATAAGTGGAGATGTCCTGATTGTAATAAATATACTCAATCTCCAGATATGAGTGGAAAAAATATAGAACTTTTGAAGGAAACAAAACCATCCAAAGATAGACCTTATGAAATACACTCTTCGCGAAATATAAAATTCAGTGGAAATGAATTGGCCCAAGCAGAGATGTTAATTTCCTCTGGGGTGGCCAATAACTTTAATGATCTTGCAAAAAAAGCTTTTAATATCTTGTTTTTAAGATATAAGGTAAAGGAAGCTTTTGGAGCAGGCACAAATAAAATGGAAAATCAAGAACCAAATCCAGAAAGAACAATGAGACAAATCCAAGAGCAAGAGATGATGAAGGCTTATGTAGAGAGCATGAAGAAAGGACCACAAGATCCTATGATGACTATGATGATGATGAGGATGATGGAGAACCAAAGCAAAGGGAAGGAATCAGGAGACAATGGATTTATGAAAGAATTGATGCAGATGCAAATGATGAAGATGTTTAGTGGTGGTCAGAATTCAGATACATCAGGTTTGCAAAAAGAGATTGCAGATTTGAAACACCAAACACAGATGCAACAATTGATGAATCAACAATCACAGGTACAGCAAGGAAATCAGTCTTCCCAAGAATTCATGCAGACTATGGAAAGAATAAGAGCAGAGAGAGACCAAAGCATAAAGCAAGCAGAGATAAATGCACAACAAGAAAGAGACAAAAACCTTCAATTGACTTTTGAGAACAGGAGAATTGATTTAGATAGCAAACTTCAAGCAATGGAAAAAGAATTGAAGGAAAAAGGCAGTGGACAAATGGCTACACAAAGAATTAACCAATTGAAAGAAGAAATAGGAGCAATAAAAGAAATGTCTAAGGTATTGGGAGGTAAAGAAAAAGGTGCAGGTGAATATATTGGTGAAACAATTACTAATGTAGCACACCAATTGCAGCCAACAATTACAAGTTTCATGGAAGGTAAGAGACAACAAGCAGAAATGCAACAGCAAATGCAACAACAAGCAGCAATGCAAGTACCACAAGAAATTCCAGAACCTACAAACCCTGACATGCCAATGGAATCTGCTGAAATGACTCCGTCAGAGAAAGACATGGCAGATACAATGAACGATATGTATATTGAAAAGAAATGAAAAAGAAAATAGAAGATATGTTCCTAAATGCTCTTGGTTCTAATCAGAGATTGAAATATTATTTAGAGAATAATATCAATGTTTTTCAAAATTTACAACAATTAGATCCTGGATTTATGGCTATGCTTGAAATTACTTTTGCTTTTGTTCCCAAATATAAGAAAAGAGAAATTGCATCTGATTTTAATTTGCAAAGGATTTTATATTTGTTAAAGAAAAATAGGCCAAAACTTTATTCTACATTGATTAATTGTTCCTGGGGGACTAGGTGGTTGGAAAATCAGATTGAGAATTTTAAGCGAAAGTTTCTTTAGAAAGGTTTAAAAACCTAACTTACTTAGTGTTTTTAATAAAAATGTTCAAAAATAAATTAGAAGGATATACAGATTTTAAAAGAAAAGAAAAAATGGTTGAAGGAGAGACACATCAAAAAATCATAGATCAAATAAGAAAAGGAGATAGGTATATTACTAATTTAACGAAAGGTGTTAAAGTAAAAGTAGAATTTTTTGGTAAAAAAATGTTCTTGAAAGAGGGGCAGTCATTAGATTTATACACAGGGAAAAAAGTAGATTTTTTAAAAAATAAAAAAAAGATATGGGTAAAGTTCATAAGACAAATACCATTCAAAAGAGGAAAAGACATAGGTTGGGCTGAATTTAAAAACAGGAAAGAAGCAATCAAATTTTTTAAAGAAAATATTGGATGTACTCCAATTAGAGTTTGCTCAAATTATAAAAATAAAAAAATATTTAAGGATTATTATAAAAAATAAAAATAACCAAAACTTTAAATATTTCTAATTCTTTTTCTTTTCATGGTAGATAAATCTTTAATAGGAGCTGGAATTGGATTATTATTAGGGGCAGGATATGGTTATCTTCTTTTTCTTGGATTGCCTACTGAAGATTGGCTTTATGAACAAGAACTCAGAAGACAAAACATGCTTAAATATGGAACAATTGGAGCTTTGGCTGGAGGATTAATTGGATATATTATAAAGTAATATTTAAATAATTCTCTCACTTTTTCTTTTTATGCAAAATAAAATTATTGATGGCTGGACTTTCATTCATTCACTTGTTGGATTTAATATTGGTTGTGTTTTAAAATCAAGGTCTCTTGGTTATTTTTTGATAATTGGATATGAGACTATTGAAAATAAATATCTTGTAGGACCAATTTTTCAGGAAGATGAAGGAATGTTAAATATTATTTCAGATATTGTTTTTGGTATTGGAAGTTATGAATTAGGGAGAAAATATGGTGATAAAAAACTTTAAATAATTCTGTTTCTTTTTGTTTTTATGAAAGATCCTTTAAATTATACTTATGACGGATTAGAAAGAGAAATTAATCTCTTAGAAATTCATTTGAAAGAAGCTCTGAAAGGTGATGAGGCTTTTTGCAAAGACTGTATTGATAAACATATTTCTATAATTAGAGGATTTGCATTAGAAGGGCCAAGTTTTACTCAGGATAAAAATGAACAAGAAAAATTTTTAGGAATAGAAAAAGAAATTAGAGAAATAAAAGGAAAAGATTATAAAAAATATGGGGTTGAACTTGCGCGAAAAGTTAGAGATATAAGAAAAGACTTGTTTGATGATTGTCCTGATTGCAGTGATTCAATAAAAAATGCAACAAAACATTTAAATACTAAATCAACTTTTAATAATTATACACACAGTTCTGATAGTCATATAAATGACTATGACCAAATAAATAAAAACAAAAAAAATATGGTATCATATACTGAATTAGGCATGATGAACGCAGGTCAATTTGCAGCAGAAGGTGTTAGATATCTTGCAGAAACTAATGTAACATTGATTCCTTACGAGAAATACGTAACAATCGGTGGTGGTATTGGACTTCAAGCACTTGGATTATTTTGGAAGAAAATGCCAAAGACATTGAGGACAGTATCAATAGTTGCTGGTTCAAACTTGTTAGCAGCAGGCGTTGTTAAGATGATTAGAACACCAGCAGTAATTGGAGTTGCAGGAGCTAGAGTTGCAGCAGGAAATGCTGTAGCAAGAAATGCAAGTGTAGGAAAATTCACTGGCCAACCAAATGGTAGAGTTTTTGGTGGAAGAGTGACAGCAACAAATATCCCTACAGAATACGCAAGGGCTGGGATATTGGCTGGAGCACAAGCTTTTGGATCCCCTGAACACGCTGATCTGATCCGTGTCGACTAAAATTATGTTCAATTGACATTTGGTCAATGATGCCTTCTCCTTAGGAGAGGTAAAATCAACTAAATTTGAGAGGATAAAAAATGACTTTTTATCATGAGCTAAAAGGCACAGCCTTAGATGCAAGAAACAAGTGTTGTAATGAAGTACTTAGAAGAGCACAAGAGCAGTTAGGACTTCCTAGAGAAGAAATAATTCTTAGACCTTTGAGATCTGAAGATATTGGATGGAATCCGTTGGGTGTAACACCTAAGTTTAAAGTTGGAATAGCAACAACTTTAGGTTGGAATAATCTTGTTAGTACTTACACTATTACTGATAATAGATTTGTTTGTATTTCAGGAGTTTTCACAGAAGAATCTACACCAACAAGAATACATCAAATTAGGATTACAAGGGCTGGAAGTGTTGCAAGAGTATGGCAAGTTCAAAGAGTAGCTTTACAAGATGACCAGGAACTTCATGTTGATGATCCAATAATCGTTGACCAGAACACACAACTTACAATTGAGGGTTACAATGGACTTTTGACAACAACTGGATCAAACACTTGGGAAGAATTCGGGCTAATTGGATGTGTAGCTGAAAAAAGAGGGATGTTGATCAATCCCTAGTTAGTGTTTAAGTAACACAACCGAAAGATTTATATATTTCTTTTTCTTTCTTTTTTTTATGAATATTAGTGAAAACCTTAATAATTTATATTGGAAAGAGAATTTAACCTTAAAAGAAATTTCTAAAAAATTGAATGTTAGTTATTCTAAATTAGGTAGATTAATGCATAAATTTAATATTAAGAGAAGATCTATTTCTGAAGCAAAATTAAAAGGAAAATATAAACCAACAAAAGAAGAACTTTATGATCTTTATTGTAATAATAAATTAGACTCTAAAGAAATTGCCAATAAATTTAAAGTTGGACAAACTACAATTCTTAGATGGATGAAAGAATTTAATATAAAAAAGAGAAATAATTCTGAAGCAAAATTAAAAGGAAAATATAAACCAACAAAAGAAGAACTTTATGATCTTTATTGTAAGCAAGGATTTTCCACATTATATATTGGAGAAAAATATAATGTTGATAGTGGAACAGTAGGAAAGTGGATGAATAGTTATGGAATAAAAATCAGAAAATTAGGACTTGCCCAATCTAAGTTAAGATTGTTAACTAAAGAAAATTTAAAAGAATTATATATAAAAAAAAGATTAAGCACTATTAAAATCTCAAAAATTTACAAAGTTGATAGAAATAGTGTTGGAAGATTATTAAAATATTATAATATAAATAGAAGAGACAATTTTGGAGAAAATAATGGGAGTTGGGCAGGGGGTCATGGATATGAACCTTATTCTTATGAATATCGATCATCAAGAGAAAAAATATTAAAAAGAGATAATTATGTATGCCAATTATGTAAAGATAAAACATTAAAAAATAATAAAAAATTCAAAAATAAAAATTTTCTCATTATCCACCATATGGATTATAATAAAAAGAATAATCATTTTAATAATTTGATAACTTTATGTTTTTTCTGCAATCTTTCTGTAAATATAAATAGGAAACACTGGACTAAATATTTCCAAAATAAAATAAAAAGATTTAAATAGGATTATTACTTTTATTAATTATGGTATCTATTAAAATGAGGAAACATAACTAAAATGCCAACGCAGTGGAGTCCCGAGTTGGGATTTGCGATTTCAGATAACATAGCATTGCGTATTGGATCAGTTATAAAATATTACACTATTACAAATCGTGATACTATTTTTTATCAGGCGACTCATGATGAAATAGCTGCAGATTCTACTGAAAGTTATGATGAAGTGACTGACTTAAATCCTCCCCACGGACAATTATATGCTATTTATAAAATCTGGGTTGATGCGAATGTTAAGCTCTACTTAAAACAGCCCGCGGCTACCAACAGGTGGGGAACCCAAAGGAGTCCCGCAGGCGGATTTTTAACAGACAGAACCTCAGGAATGAAAGGTGGCCTTTATTTGAATCTTAACTTCACAATCGATAATCCCCCAAGCATTCAATTAGTAAATGAACAACATATCGCAATCACTCCAAAAATTTGGTACATAGGTTGGAGATATGCAATTGAAGAATTACCTAGCAAACCAGCACAATTTACCCAAATTACAATTACTGGTCTCGCTCAATAAATTGAGAAAAAAATAAAATGGCTGAAGAAGAAAAAAAACCAGAAGAAGCAAAACCTGAAGCAGAAGCTGAAGAGGCTAAACCTGAAGGAGAAGCTACTGAAGAAAAACCAGAAGCATAAATATTTAAACTTAAAATGCGATTAAATTTAAGTAATCTTGCTGAAGAAATAGAAAGAGGTAGAAAACCAAAATAAAATGGGCGAAACACAAAACTTAAGAACAAACCGAGTAGATAAGTATGATCCACTTCAAGGTAGATTTATGCGTGATATCAAGACAACAGATATAGTGAATATTTTTGCAAAAGCAAGTCCTACAAGCAATGACACTGCTGGTTGGGATATGGTAACATATACTACTGACGCATACAGTCAATTATTTCCATATATCTTCGGAGCTCATCATTGTGGAACTGATACTTGCCCACAGTTTATTATTTATGGTCCTAACTCAACAACATATATGGCATTCCAAACTAATATTAATGGAGAAGGATATCATCTTGTAACAAATTGTAATTGTCCTCTTATAAGAGTTGCACCAAGTTCAACATTAACAATCAGTGTACTGGCTCCAACAAATACAACAGACACATATTGTGCATGGATTGTAGCAAAGAAAGAACCAATTCTTAGTGTAGTTGAAGACGCGTAATTTTTCTTTTGTTTTTTATTAATGTTAAAAAAAAATATAGTAAAGATTAAATAATTCTATTTCTTATTTCTTTTATGACATTACACATAATGGGAATAACTGCCTCTGAAAGTGCGACAGCAGGTACAGAAGTTGAATTTATTATTCATACTGAAAATGATTCAATTCCAGAGAATTTTAAAGTTGAATTATCTGGAGATTTAACAGGCTCACAGGAATTTTATCTTGTAGCTAATTCAACAAAAGATGTTATTTTTTATTTCATAATGCCAACAAATAATGTTAACATAATAATAAAGACTTATCATTTGTATGAATGTGTTGAAACAGTTGATAAAGCAAGAATACCAGGAGTTGGTGGATATGTTGATTGTTGTAAATTAAATTATACTACAAATTTAGGAGATTTTATGAATAACATTGGACCTGGAGGAGGAGCTTGTATTTCTGATGAATTAACTCCTTATCTTTACAAATCATATTGTAATACAAGAGGATATCCTACAGTAAAAATAATTGAATGCGAATGTTTAAATAAAATATGTCAATAAAAAGATTTAAATACAAAAGAGCATTTTATTAAATATGTATATTCAAGATTCAACAGCAAACTTCACAATTAATTTTATTGCACTTGAAGGATTTGGAAATATTATTGGTATTGATGTTTTTAATTTAACTCTTGACCCAAGTGAATATAATCCATATACTTATTTTCCTGCAACTGGTTGGGATCCAAGTCAGCCAGCAATTGCTGCAGGACAAAGTGTGAGAGTTTATGCATGGATTGCAAATACAGGAGAAGGAGATGATACATTATTTGTAGACTTTGTTTCAACTGTAATACCTATAGAAGCCGTACGTCAAGAATCAATGGTTCTTGTTGGAGGTGAATTTCCAGGTTCATGGTCCTTCACAATGCCAGCAAGCAATGTCAACATAACAATCAGCGCAGGACACGTAGAGTAAACTTTAAATAATTCTTTTGTTTTAATATTTTATGGTATGTAGTAATTGCCCTCAAATTTCATTGTCTGAAAAAAAATATGTAGTTGATTCTTCAGTAGGTTTTGGAACAGGTGCAGAGGTCCAAAAATTTCCATATTGGATTCTTCTTTTAGCAGTACCCTTACTTTTAATTCCTGCAATGAAAAAGTAGGATTTAAATAATTCTCTCACTTTTTCTTTTCATGGCAGAATGTATTGAATCAGGATATAGATGGTGTTGGGAAGATCAATATTGTCATCCAGATATTCCCTCACTCTGTGCTCATCCAAAAATATACTGGCGGTTTGAAGATGAAGCTGGAAATGATGTATGGGACACTTATCCTTATGCTGTAGGGGGTTTATATATTAAATATGGTTATTCTGGAAATTTTGGAGTGTATGCTTATGGATTTTATAATGTTTCTTCTTGGGACAATATATGGAATAGATTTTCTGCTAATGAAAATGGATTTAATATTAGTAGTTATGATCTTCTTTTTCCACAACCACAAGGTGGTAGAATAAAAATAGCAGATGTTGGAGAAACTTTTACAAAATGTGTTGTATTGGTTGCATATGATTGGAATACTGACGGTAATGATTGGGTATCAATGGGAACAGGAGTTGGTTTTATTGGAAGTGGAAATTGTGTTAATATTCAAGTAGTATCTCCAACTCCACAAGGAATAAGAGCTTCAGTAAGCGCAGAATATTCAGTCCCTTCAGGAACTCATCAATTTGATATTTGGATTTTATATGGAAAAGATACAGACGGCACAATTGAACGTTTTGCTGAAACAGGACATTATGAATGGGCCTTTAAACAATTTAATGTAAGTGCTCCTGGTCAAAGTGTTGTTACAGAAATAGATATGCCTGGAAGTACAGTTGCTAATTTTCCTCCAGGAACTTATGATGCTCTTGTTAGAATATTGAAAGAGTCGAATGGTGATAGATTATGTGATTGGAAAATTTATAATAATGTCTTTACAAGATAAATTTAAATAAAATAAAAACTTAATAAAAAAATGACAGACAACAAAAAGATTTTTATAATCTTAGGACTTTTAGGTATTGTGCTTATTCCCTTAATTAAGGCAAAGCCTACTGAAGAATTTGGGGGAGAACTCACAAGTACAGAATTCACAAGAATAAATGGATTATTAAAATGATACAAACTTCACTTTCAGACCCACAAGTTCCTAGAACAGGGACAATAAGAGAAACTCTTAGTTGGGAAGGGACATCCCCAGGAATCACTACACATAATTTTTATTTAATTTCATTTTATGGAATAGGAACAACAGAAGCAGAGATTTTATCAAATGTTGTTGCTTATAATTACAAAATATCACAGATATTTGGTCCAGGACAATCAAAACAAGACAATATAGATACTTTTATTCCTGAAGAATCTCCACTTGGAACATTTTCTTGTGCAACAATTATAGCAGATGATTTTGATGGTGCAACTATTTATGGAATTTATGATTCTAAAGTTGATATTAATGTATTAACAATAACTCCTGGTCTTAGTGCAACAATCATAGGCACATCCTTTAGTTCAATTTAAGGAAAACTTTAAATAATAAAACAACTTATTCTATTTATGGCATTAACTCAAAGAGATTGGGTATTCATGGGAATTGGTTTAGGAGTAGGATTTTTTATATTCACTACAACTGGAAGAGAAGCAGTTAAAACAGGCGTTGGAGTAACAAAATCAGAAGCTGAGCGATTATTAAAAAAAGTAAAAAAGAGATCTAAAGAAAGAGCAAAATTAAAGTAAGATTTAAATAATTCTATTTCTTTTTGTATTTATGGCTAAGGAAAATAATAGCACAAATTTTAAAAATATAATGCCAATTATAATGCTTGCAGGGATAGGGGTTGGTGGTTATTTTATTTGGAAGAAGTTTTTTAAAGAAGAGCAAGAAGTAAGAAGAGGGTTTTGGCCAATTAAATTCCCATCAGGTATGAACAAAATGGTAGGAGAATTGGTGAGTGGAATTGTTATTGGTAAAAATTTTGAAAATGAATCTTATCTATGTTTTGTAAAATTAGTTAATCAAGAAACAGGAGAACTTATTGCACCCCGACAAACTGCAGAAGTTGGAGCAGGACTTTCACGACAATTTATTTTTGAATTTGTAATGCCAGACAAGCCAAGCATCAGATTAAATGTGAATTGTGGGAGGATAATTGACGGCGAGGAGAAAATAGATAAAATAGAAATCTGGACAATTTCAAGTCAAGAAGGATATCCAATAGAAATTTGTAGGGATCCATATTGTTTTATGGTTAATAATCAAGCAGAAGAAATACAGATGAATGAATTTCTTGGAATTGATCCTGTTGGAATGAATCTCGATAGTTATTTAGCTAGTTCAACATTAGATCAATTAGATGTTTGGAAAAATTATTGGGTGAATATTTGGACTCAACTCCACAGAGCAGATATTGTAGAATTTGTTATAATGAAATATAATGAATATGCAGGAATAGTTTCAGCAAGAATAGATCAATTCACAATCACTGCCACATAAAAAGATTTAAATAAAGAAAAGTATTTTATTAATTATGGTTCAAATAAATTTAACATATGTTACTGAAGTAACAAATACAGGAACTCAGCATGATTTGGCTGTTGGAGTTAGTTTATTAGATCCAAATACTGGAGAAGAATTAGTTATGCTCCCTTGGTGGGTGATTTGGAATGTCCCAACAGGGATTACATATACAGTAACAATTTCAGATATTACTGGAGATATTCCTGCAAGGACATATCAGGCAAAATGTAGAGCTTGGGAAAATTATTCTGGAGGAGTAGAAATTGCTCCTTTAGATAGTGTTGGTGCACTTTATCAAGCAGGAGTTGGAGATCTTACAGGAATATTGGATGAAGCAGTTCAAACTCTTACAATTGGAGCAGCAGGAGTTTCAGCAGAAATACTTAATTTTTCAATAGCAACTTAAAATGGCAGACTATATATTTGAGGTTCCGTTAACAAATGAAGGAAGGGATGTTACAGACGCAGATGTACTTAATTTGATGACCACTAAGAGTTCTTCCATAATACCACAAGTCACTAATAATAATATAAATGTTGAATCTGTTTATATTGATAGAGAAACGAAGAAAATTTATTATAATGTGAATGTAAGTCCACAAATGAAATTTGGTCTTGCAAGTTTTAATTATGCAGAAAGAGTGGCTTGGTATGATTATATTGTAGCTGGAGTGGCCATTGCAGCGGCAGTTGCTTGTTTTTCTATTGGTTTAGTTCCAGGAGGGGTGGGTCTTCTTGTTGTTGCAGGAATTGCTTTAGCAAGAGAACCAATTTCTGGATTGGTTGAAGCACAAGTAAATAAATCAAAAGCAAAAATAATAATTGCTGAGGCAGTTGCTGACGGAAAAATTACTCCAGAAGAAGGAAATAATCTTTTAGATGGAATAAATGATGGATGGGGTTCAGATATTATGGAAACAGTTAAGTGGATAGCTCTTATTGGTGGTGGTGCTATAGTGGCTATGATAGTTCTGCAAATGATGCCAAGAAAGAAATAATAGAAATATTTAAAAACTTTACTTACTAAGTATTTTTATGATAAATAAAAAATGCCCATACTTTAAGAAATGCAAATTATATAATTCAAAAAATAAAATCTGCACTAAAGAAGAGGGATTTTATGGGTCTAGTTATCCCGGATGCCACAAGAAAATGATGGAGTTGGAAGGATGAAAAATAAAGATAATAAAGGGTTAAAAATATTTTTAATTTTAGCAGGAATTTTTGTATTAGTTTCTTTAGTATTATTTTTAATTCCTTTTAAGTATGAAGCAAGTTTATTTTATAATGTTCAAGAACCTTATGAAGTTAAAGAACCATATCAAGTTCAAGAAACTTATACTGATTATGAAGATATTGAATATAAAGTTTTAGAAAAGAGTTATTATAATTATTTTTGGACTTCTGGATGTGATGTTTGGGTAGTTATGCAAAATATAGATAATTTTGGGGGATATTTTAGCGTTGATTTTGATGTAACAACCTCAAAAGGAAATTACAAAACAACTTCTAAAAATATTTTTTTAGCAAACGGTGATAGTCATAAATTTTTAGTTTCCTTTGAAGGAGATTATAAAAGTTCAAATTATGATGTGAATCCTCCATCAAAAGAAGTAACAAAAACTAAAATAGTTACAAAGTACCTAACAGTTACAAAATATGAAACAATCCAAAAAGAAAGACAAATATATAAGAAAGATACTTTATTCAATATGATAACTAAAAGAACACAATATGTTTTTTATGAATAAAAGAAAAAACTCAAAATTTAAATAATCCTCTTTCTTATTCTATTTATGGCACTATCAAGGTTCGTAAAAGTTTTCAATTCGTTACCCCTTGCAGAGAGAAATATGGTTTGTGTTGTAATAGATGATAATGGAATTTCCTGGAAATTAGCATATCAGGAAATCAAAGACGATACAGCATTAGGTCAGAGAATCCAAAAGCAATTGGAAACATTGAAATTAATTTAAAATGAAAAGAGAAAATGGCAAAGGAAGATATGGATAAATATTTAGAATATTTGAAAGAAGAAAAGAAGGTTGAAGATTTGCTTAGAAAGTATGGTTTAAGTTATACATTAGCAAAATCATTAATTATTTGTTATGAATTTCAAATTCCTCCAAAAGCAATAGCACAGAAGTTTGGAACTCATCTTTCAACGATAAAAAGATATTATGAACAATTTGGTATGATGTTAGAAAGTGATTTTGAATTAATCTTTAATTTTTACTATTCACAAAAACTAAAAAAGGAGGTTTGCAATTCCTCCCAATTTTAAAGGGAGTATTACTAATTTATTATAATAAAATAGTAATACATTGGGTATCCTTGCGATAATAATATGAAAAGAGAAACAGCAATAATTTTATCAATAGCAGTTTTAGCAGGCACTTTAACAGCCTATTCTATTTCAAAAAAAAGACCATATGTTGCTTCAGCAATCATGGGTTCTTTTAGTGCTCTTGGATTAATTTATAGTTTAACAAGAGAGGGAATTTAAAATGCCAACAAAAGAAGAAGTAGAATTAGTGAAAAAGAGAATGGAAGCTTGGAATGAAAAAATTGGCAGGGCCACTTTTAGAGATAATATTGTTCTTACTAAAGAAGAAATGTTAAAACATATAGAATTACAGGATGAATTAGGGATAGAGTTCACAGAAGTCCAGCTTCATTATTTAAGAAAATTAAAAGAGAGGGCAAAATAAGATGCCAACAAATAGTCTTTTAACAATCCGTCCGGATTACGAATTGGTGACGAGACTAGGTGCAGCATGGCAAACACCAATTTTAAACGCCGCAAATGCGGTAGGCTTACCGACTACTGATCTTTATGGAAGTAATGCAACAGCGACAAACTTTTTCTCAAGTATTGAAACACAAGATCCAATTCTTGTTAATCTTTTTGGACATGGAGATTATAATTTGATTGTTGGGCAGAATGGAGAACTTTTATTACAGGGAGGAGTAAATGATGATGTTTTGGCTGGAAGGGTAGTTTATGTTTTATCTTGCAGGACGGGGAGAGATTTAGGGGCATCTGCTTATGCAAATGGAGCTATTTCTTATTTAGGCTATACAGAAGATTTTTGGGTTAATTTTTCTTATGGAGAACATCCAGATGGAGGAATGTTAGATCCTCTTCAAGACGAAGTAGCGAGAGGTTTTTTTGAATCTCATAATGCTGCCCCCATATCATATATTAATGGATCAACAATACTTGATTCTTATTATATTTCACAAAGCACTTTTAATTATTGGATTGGAGTCTGGGAATCAATAGATACTTTAGTTGCTGCTGATTTAATGTGGAATAGAGATTATCAAATTTTACATCCTGGTCCAGGGCCAGCACCAGCAGGAATAGTGCCCTTATTACTTCTTGGAGGAGCTTTGCTTTTGATTCCTGCAATGAAAAAATAAAAAATGAATATAGGATCTGTTAAATTACAATATGAAAAAAATTTGCTTTCTATATCTGGTGTTACAGGTATTGGATTAGATAGAATTAATCAAAAAATAATTGTTTATATTGAAGATGAAAAAACATTTGATTTTGGAAAGATTCCCTTATTTCTTGGAGAATTTGAAATAGAATTTAGGATAGCACCACAACCACATTATTTACAATCTCCTTGTACAAATACAGATAGACCTTTAATTGGTGGGGTTTGTTTTGGAACAGAATGGTATGATGACCCATATTATAATCTTGCTTGTGGGACCTTGGGTGCAATTATTAGAGATAAAAATACACATGAAGAATTTTTATTGACAAATCGACATGTAATAGAAGACAATTATGGTGAAATAAATTTTGATGTGATAAATCCATGTGATTGGGATGGACCAATTGTTGGTAGAACATCTATTGTTAGTTCACATTATGATGAATTAGTAGATGTTGCTTTAATTAATCCTTATGTCAGCACTCAAAGAACCATTAAATCAATTGGAGAAGTGCAAGGAGCATCCCACCCACAAGTAGGAATCTCTGTAAAAAAATATGGTATGAAGACTGGATTGACATATGGAAATATTTTAGATATTGATTATTCTACGAATGTGGAAGGAATATTTTATCGGGATCAAATTTTAACTACTGATATGGTGATATCTGGAGATTCTGGGAGTGTTTTATTAAATAATAATAATGAAGCAGTTGGATTATTATTTGCTGGAGGAAGTGGAATAGCAATTGCAAATAAAATAAGTAATGTAATTTTGATTTTTAATATTTATTTTAATAATCCAGATGAATTATTACCTGAATGCGAATGTTCAGAATGGGTAGATGAGGGTTGTATTTCCAATACTCAAAGATGGTATACAAGAAATTGTAATCCCCAATTTTGTGATGAGGAAGCTAAAATTGTAGATGATCCTTCTTGTTATGTGACCCCACCCACCACACCAGGAATAGCACCTTTATTACTTCTTGGAGGAGCTTTGCTTTTAATTCCAGCTTTGGGAAAGAAATAAAAAGATTTAAATAAAGAAAACACTTTTTATAAATATGGCTAAGAATCAAACAATGTTAATTTTAGGAGTTGTAGGAGCACTCGCATTATTCTTCTTGATGAGGGAAAAAGAGGAACCTGTTGTTGGTGTGATGCCGGCGGGAGTTCCTGGAGTTGCGCCAGCAGTTCCAACATCTGCTTATCCAGCATATCCTGTTGGTTGTGAGGGAGAAATGATTGCAATGGCTGAACAGCAATTGGGATTAAGTAGGGATCAACTAACTGTTCGTAGTTTGCGTCCTAATGATTTAGGATTAGGTAGTATTTGGTCAGTAAATTTGGCAAATATCAACGCATGGAACACAGTTATAAATACAACAGTCGCAGATAATCGTTTCATTTGTTTGAAATCAATTTCATATTCTGGGACAGCCGCTGAAGCTGTAAGGGTGACAGCTGGTGCTTCTGTTGCTGCTGAATTTAATATTGAGCAAATTCCTGGAATAACTACAACTCATACTGCAAGTATTCCTAATGTAGTTGCAGAACAAAATCAAAATATAAGAGTTGAAGTTTATGCGAGTGCAGTGAGTGCTACAGATAATTTGATCCTTTCTGGGGTAGTTGTGGAAAAGAGAGGGATGGTTCTTGCATGATACCGAGAGAAGATTACAAAGGAGAATATTTAACAGAAGCTGTTGAAGATTATTTTAATTCTGAACATTATGGGAATTGGTTAATATGTTAGAAGTATTTATAAATAAATCTAAGCACATTTAGAAAAAAGAGGAATGTTATTGGCTTAACCCATCCAAGGTAAATTAGTTTCTTCACCAGAATATATGCACTGAACTCCATGACGCGGGCAATAATAATCATAAGCAGTTTTTCCTGTTTCAATTATTGTTTCATACATACAAACTGGGCAATATGCCTTCTGAACCATAAGTTAAAAAAACAATCAAAATTATATAAATCTAACTAAACTTTTAAATCACAACATTTATAAATTACTATTTCTTAATTTATGTGTATTAAAATGGAAAAGAAAGAAATAATAAAAATAAACAAAGAGCTTGGTGGGAGTTTAAGCAGAGCTTCAAGTTTAGATTTTGCCTGTGATATGAAAACTAAAAACATATACAAAAAAAATGCTTGTCTAGTTAGGGCTATTACAGTTGATCATCCCTTTACAGATTTCAACAAAAGTACAGCAACAATTACCACATTAAGAAGTTTTAATAGAAAAGGAATTAAATGCAATGAAGATAAACTTATACGGGGTATACTAAATATAGCCAAGACAAATGAAACAGATTTAAATAAAATAGAACGAGGATTAAGAAAATGGTGTCCAAAAAAGAAATGAGAATATTTAAAAAATTTCAATTTTTTGATAAGCATGGAAGGTTTCCTGAAGATAAAGTTAGGATAGATATAACTATCTCTCAAGAAGCATTGAATAAACTTAAAGATAAGAATAGGAGCAAATATATTAATGATTTAATTCTTTTAAACAAACTACAAAACTTTTAAATAATTCCCTTTCTTCACTAATTTATGGCAGAAGAATGCGGAGTGTGTACTCACCTTTTGAAGACTTGTAAAAAATTAGGAGATAAATCATATTGCAAGAAATTATTGGATAAATTAGAAAAAGACAAGATTTCTGAAAAAGAATTTAATAAAAGATTGAATAAGAAATTTGGGAAGAAGAAGTTTAATAGAGTTTGGAATGAGTGATTATTTTGGAATTTTCATAAAACAGAACCATTTAGTTGTGGAAGTGGCCTTATTATTGCTTGTATTAAAAAACAGGGGTTCAGTTGGAGCAAGTTTCAGAACTTCTCTAAATTTTATTTCATTATTAGACCACTTAAATATGAGAACTCCATAATCTTCAAGAACTCTCCAGCACTCATCAAAACCCTTTTTTAAATCATCCTCCCAAGTCTCCTTATCCAAGCACCCAAATTTTGATCTGAAATAACTTGTCCGTCCTAGTGTCTTTAAATGTGGGGGTTCAAAAACAACAAGTTTGAATGAATTTGATTTAAACTTCATCTTTCTGAAATCCATTATATAATCTGGGTTAATCTTTTCTTTCCTCCCATGCCCTAATGGTTCTCTTCGGTTATCAATATAAATTGTGTTTGGGTGATTCTTATTTGTCCACATAGCCCTAACAGAACAACAAGCATCTAAAATAAATTTTTTATTTATCATTTCATTAATCTCTCAACAATTGCTTGAATAACATTAACAGTTACAGCATTTCCCATTTGTTTATATCTTTGAGTATCACTTACTCCTTCTGTCCAGTTGTCTGGAAATCCCTGAAGGCGACAACATTCTATTGGAGTTAATCTTCTTATTTTAAATTCTGGGTTTATTAAAGCGGTTCCAAGAGAAGTTTCTGAAGTTCCCTCTCCTTTTAATGTTCCAGCAACTTTTTGATTTGACCTCATCTTTTTATTAAAAATATCATAAATCATATAGGTTTCTCCAGAATTTCTTAAAGCTCCGTATCTGGAATCAATTGTGCTGCAAATCCTCTCTTTCTCTTCTTGTTCTCTTCGCTCCTCCTTATCAAAAAATTCATGGCTTTCTCCGAAAGGTAATATTTCTGGTCTACTTGTTCCTCTAAGACTTCCGATAATGAATACCCTCTCTCTGTTCTGGGGAACTCCAAAAAATTTGCTGTTAAGAACCATCCATTGAACATCATACCCCAATTC
>SDBU01001090.1_pt1 | contig 39993 bp, 57 predicted proteins | sample 2277071 | NCBI WGS metagenome assembly SDBU01 (sample SAMN10397929, study PRJNA504765) | marine sediment metagenome | isolation source: marine sediment core GS08_GC12, 126 cmbsf | place: Arctic Ocean: Gakkel Ridge, Loki's castle | collected 2008 | reverse complement strand
CGCCAACTCTGAAGAGATATCGCCCCAGGGCTCGAGGGCGAGCCAGCCCTATCCTTAAACGTTCTAGTCATATTACGGTTATTGTTGCTGAGAAGGAGGGTTAATTTGGGTCATAAAGTTCATCCTACCGGCTTTAGACTTGGTGTCATACGTGATTGGCAAGCCAAGTGGTATGCTGATAAGCATTATGCTGAGTTTCTGCATGAAGACCTAAAACTTCGGCAGGCCATTGAATCTAGGTATGCTGGAGCCGGTATCTCACAGGTGGAGATTGAGCGTCAGGCAAATAAGGTATCGGTTACTATCCATACTGCCCGACCTGGCGTTGTCATCGGGCGGGGAGGTCAGCGAGTTGACGAGATGAGGCGCTACCTTGACGACCTTATAGGCAAGAGGGTTCAATTGAATATCCTGGAGATTCAGCAGCCTGAGCTTGACGCCTACTTAGTAGCTAGAGCAGTAGCTGAACAGATTGAGCGCCGTGTTGCATATCGGAGGGCAATGAAACAGGCGGTTCTTCGCACCATGCAGGCTGGGGCTAAGGGAGTGAGGCTCAGTTGTGCTGGTAGATTAGCTGGTGCCGAGATAGCTCGCCGCCAGGTTATGCATGAGGGGCGAGTGCCCTTGCATACACTACGGGCTGATATTGATTATGGCTTTACTGAGGCGCGTACCACCTTAGGTCGGATCGGGGTAAAGGTGTGGGTATATAAGGGTGATATTCTTCCCGAGCCCAAGGTGGTGGAGGTTGAGGAGGTACCTGCTGAAGTAGTAGCCAGTGGCAGCATGGAAGAAGTCCCCTCCTTCTCTGTAGAGCAAGGAGAGCCAGTAGCCGCTGAAAGTGCTGAGGTGGCACCTGAAGTAAAACCAGAAGAGAAATCTGTTAAGCCAATGGCAAGAAGAAGAGCGAAGACAGCACCGGTGGTAGAACCGGAAAGAAATATTACCCAACCAGCAATGGATGCAACTACGGAGGCAGAGCCCTCTACGGTTATAGAAAAAGAGGAGAAGGATGTTACAACCCAAGCGGGTGAAATACCGCAAGATTCATAGAGGACGCCGCCGGGGTAAAGCCCAGACGGGAAATACGGTTGTCTTTGGTGATTTTGGTTTGCAGGCGTTAGAGTCGGCTTGGATTACTAGCCGACAAATTGAAGCAGCACGGCGGGCTATTACTCATCATATTCGTCGTGGTGGCAATATCTGGATACGTATTTTCCCTGATAAACCGGCTACCAAGAAACCGGCTGAGACCCGTATGGGTTCGGGTAAGGGTGCTCCAGACCATTGGGTAGCTGTGGTCAAACCGAGAAGGATTCTGTTTGAAATGGCAGGCGTTGACCATGAAACAGCTAAAGAGGCGATGCGCCTAGCTTCGCATAAACTCCCCATAAATACCAGATTTGTGGTAAGGGAGGTGGCTCAAGTTGAAGGTTGACGAGATTCGGGCTCTCAGCGGTGAGGAACTCAAAAAGCAACTGGAGGAAGCTCATCAAGAGCTGTTTAACCTTCGCTTTCGCTTATCTACCAGGCAATTGGTAAACCACCGCGAAATTCCGAGGGTTAAGAGAAAAATCGCCAGACTGAAGACGATAATGAGAGAGAGAGAGCTAGGTATATGTCTGTAGAGAAGAAGCGTAAAGCTAGATTGGGGCGTGTGGTGAGTGATAAGATGGATAAGACGGTGGTTGTGGCTGTAGAAACACCTAAGCGCCATCCACTATACAAGAAGACTATCAACAGAGTGGTTAAGTATAAAGCTCATGATGAGAATAATGAGTGTCGACTGGGAGATATAGTAAGGATTGCCGAAACTCGCCCACTGTCAAGGCAGAAGCGATGGCGGGTAGCCGAGATAATAACCAAGAAAGAGGTAGTTGAGGTTCAACCTAAGGAGATAGCCTGATATGATTCAATCCTATACCAGACTTAAGGTGGCAGATAATACCGGTGCCCGACAGCTTATGTGTATTAATGTCTTGGGCGGCACCAGGAAGAGATATGCCCGGATAGGTGACATTATTGTGGCTTCGGTCAAAAAAGCAACCCCGGCAGCAGTGGTGAAAAAGGGAGAAGTGGTCAGGGCAGTTATCATTCGCACCGCTCAGCCATACCGGCGTCCTGATGGTTCTTATATCAGGTTTGATGAAAATGCCGCCGTGATTTTAACCGATAAGAATAATCCTAAAGGAAGTAGAATATTTGGACCGGTGGCTAGGGAGCTGAGAGATAAAAACTTTACCAAGATTATATCACTGGCACCTGAGGTTTTGTGAGGAAAGCAGGTTAGAGAGAAACCTGTGGTTGGAAGGGATGAATAGATGGCAAAGATAAAAAGAAAAATTATTAAGATTGATGAAGAGAAGTGTGACGGATGCGGGCTTTGCATTCCTTCTTGCCCTGAAGGAGCCCTCCAGATTGTTGACGGGAAAGCAAAACTTGTAAAAGAGAGTTTCTGTGATGGGCTTGGTGCCTGTCTTGGCGAGTGTCCCCAGGGGGCATTAATTATTGAAGAAATAGAAGTTGAAGAGTATGATGAAGAAGGAGTAATTGCCCATATTAAGGAGAAATCACCTGAACTTGTGGAAAAACACTTAGCCCATCTAAAAGAACATGCACATGAACTTCCTCAATACCATTCTCATGCTGGAATAACCTCGTGTCCTTCTGCCCAGATGCTACATTGGGAAAGGAAAGAGGAGACAGTAGGGGAAAAGGTAAGGATTAGCTCTGAACTTCGTCAGTGGCCAATACAACTCCATTTGGTTCCACCGCATGCTCCGTATTTCCAGAATGTGGATTTGGTATTAGTCGCTGATTGCGTCCCGTTCGCTTACGCCAACTTTCACGCTGATTTTCTAAAGGGGAGAGCAATCGCTATTGGTTGCCCTAAATTAGATGACCTTGATGCTTATGTGAACAAGGTTGCCCAGATACTAGAAGGTTCAGACATTAAAAGTTTAAAGGTTTTTCATATGGAAGTTCCTTGCTGTTATGGGCTTGTTCATATTGCCCGGGAGGCTTTAAGCAAAAGTGGAAAGGATATTCCCTATGAAAGCGTGGTAATTGGGATAAAAGGTGAAATATCGGAAGATGGGGGTAAAGGTGCTGGATAAATGCCCCGGAAGCAGAAATATTAGAACTCCTATCCCTTCTTACAAAAAATGTCCCGAGTGTGGGGAAGAAGTGGAGATATGGAGTGATGAACTAAAGGCTAAATGCACCAAATGTGGTGCTACCATCTTTAGAGAGGATGTTCCTTCCTGCATTGAGTGGTGCAAATATGCCGAGGAATGCATTGGGAAGGAAAAGTATAAGAGGTTGATGGAGGGAAAGACAAAACCCGAGTAATCCAGGTTTCTTCGGGTACTTTTAGCGGCTATGAAGATTAGAAAGAACGATACCGTGCTGGTTATTACTGGTAAGGATAAGGGCAAGAAGGGTAGGGTGCGCTTTGCTTACCCTAAAGATGAGCGGGTATTGGTTGAAGGTATTAACTTTATCAAAAGGCATACCAGGGCACGGGGGCAAGTTAGGCAGGCAGGAATAATAGAGCGGGAGGCACCAATTCATGTGTCAAATGTTATGCTACTGTGCAATAAGTGTAATCATCCTACCCGAGTTGGGTTTCGCTTTTTAGAGGGTGGTAGCAAAGTCCGGCTTTGTCGCCAATGTTCGGAGGTAATTGACTAAATGTCGCTACTTAAGGAAAGGTATAAAAACGAGGTTATTCCTAGCCTAAAGGAGCTTGGTGGGTATAAAAACATAATGCAGGTACCCTGCATGGACAAGATTGTGCTTAATATTGGCTTAGGTGAGGCAATTCAGAATGCCAAGGCTCTGGAAGCGGCAGAGAGAGACTTGGTGGCTATTTCGGGGCAGCACCCGGTAACTACCCGCGCCAGAAAGTCTATTGCCTCCTTCAGGTTGCGGGCGGGGATGCCTATTGGGTTAAAGGTAACCCTGCGCGGGAAACGCATGTATGACTTCTTTGACAGGCTGGTAAATGCTGTCTTACCTCGCATGCGTGAGTTTCAAGGGGTGTCTGGAAATTCCTTTGATGGCAGGGGCAACTATACCTTAGGGCTTAAGGAACAAATCGTTTTCCCTGAGATAGACTATGACAAGGTAGACAAGGTGCGAGGGCTAGAGGTGTCAATTATTACTACAGCTGAGACAGATGATGAAGGCAGGCGCCTACTGGAGCTATTAGGGATGCCTTTCGCTAGGGATTAGAGTGAGATGGCTAAAAAGTCAAAAATTGTAAAGTCAGAAATTCCTGCCAAATACAAGGTGCAGCAGCATAATCGATGTTATTTATGTGGTCGGCCTCGTGCCTATATTCGTAAGTTTGGCTTGTGCCGTATTTGTTTTCGCAAGCTGGCCCTTGCCGGACAGATTCCTGGAGTGAGAAAATCAAGCTGGTAATTAGATATGACTATCTCTGATCCAATAGCCGATATGCTAACCCGAATACGCAATGCCATTATGGCAAGGCATGATGTTGTGCTCGTCCCAACCTCAAGGATGAAGCTGGCTATCGCTAGAATTCTTAGGGAGGAGGGCTTTATTAATGATTATGAGGTGCTCCGGGGCAAGCCGCACCGGGTGATTAAGATTTACCTCAAATATAGTGATAACAATCAGTCAGTCCTTTCTGGATTAGAGAGGGCAAGTAAGCCTGGGCTAAGGGTATATGTTCAGCGAAAAGAAATCCCTCGCGTTTACGGAGGCTTGGGCATTGCTATTTTGTCCACACCTAAGGGGGTGATGACTGGGAAGCAAGCTTGGCGCCAGAGGGCCGGTGGTGAACTTTTATGTTATGTGTGGTAAACCACCCACGACGAAAGGAGGTTGGTCATGCCCCAGGTTAAGGCACGTCACAACCCTGAGTTGACAGCCGAACAGGCTATGCAAATCTTCAGGACCCACTTCGGTACTAAATATGAAATCTACCGGCGCAAAGTGCGTAGCGGACTTTTGGTTATCAAAAAGAGTGCTTGGACTGGTGTTAGGGTGAGGCTCATTCAGAAGAAGGACGCGACATATTTCGACCTTGGTGATGATATGCCGTCCATGGCGCTTCGTGGCCTATTTGTGTTCTTGGTTTTTATACCGGCACTGTGGCCTGCGCTCTTTATTTTCTTGTACATTTGGAGGAAGAGGTGCTTTAAACCACTTCTAAATGAGGTAAAGCAATTCATCGCAACTGCGCCTGAATTCAATTAGTGGACTTGCTTGGTATAATTTTGGAGTGATATATATGTCTAGAGTGGGACGAATGCCGATAACTGTGCCACCGGATGCGGTGGTGGATATTAAACAGGATGAAGTTACTGTAACTGGAGCCAGAGGGGAGCTTCGTCGTCGTTTTCACCCTGATATGTCTATTGCTGTTGAGAATGATAGCCTTGTAATTAGGCGACCTAGTGATAGCAAGCTGCATCGCTCCTTACATGGGTTGACACGAAGTCTTTTGGCTAACATGGTGGCTGGAGTAACTAGTGGCTTTGAGAAAAACCTGGAAATAGTAGGTGTGGGTTATCGGGCAGAAAAAGCCGGGGATAAACTGGTAATTCGTGTCGGATATTCACATCCGGTGACGGTATCACCATTACCAGGTGTATCCCTAGCTGTAGAAGGAGCAAATCGGATTAAGGTTGCCGGGATTGATAAGGAAGTAGTTGGTGAGATGGCAGCTAGAATTCGGGCGATTCGTCCCCCTGATGCATATAAGGGTAAGGGTATTAGATATGCTGGGGAGTTAGTCCGTCTTAAGGCAGGCAAGGCAGGTAAGGCTATAGGCAAGAGGAAATAATGGGAAAACTTGAGCCAAGACTAGCTCGCTACAAAAGACATAGCCGAGTCAGAAGCAAGGTGAAGGGCACCACTTCTAGGCCCCGTTTGTGTGTTTTTCGTAGTTTGAACCATATTTACGCTCAGGTTATTGATGATTGGCAAGGGCATAGCCTAACCTCGGCCTCAACCCTTGACCCGGAGATAAAAGGTGAGGCAATGGGCAAAGTAAAAACAGCCAAGGCGGAACTGGTTGGTTCTCTAGTAGCTAAGCGAGCATTGAGTAAAGGGATAAGCCAGGTGGTTTTTGACCGTGGTGGATACAAATATCACGGCAGGGTTAAAGCTGTAGCTGAGGCAGCTCGGCAGGGAGGATTGAAATTTTAAAGGGTTACGCGGTGAAGCCGCCAATAAGCAAGATCGACCCAGCAGAGCTGACATTGAGTGACAAGCTGGTGTATATTAATCGTGTGGCTAAGGTGGTTAAAGGAGGTAAACGCCTCAGGTTTAGCGCCCTGGTGGTAGCCGGGGATGGTAACGGACACGTAGGTATTGGCGTTGGCAAGGCTAAGGAGGTGCCGATGGCGATTAGCAAGGCTGGCACTATTGCCAAGAAGAGTTTGATTAAAGTACCGTTAGCTGGCACCACTATCCCCCATGAGATAAGGGTTAAATTTGGAGCAGCCAAGGTCCTTTTGAAGCCAGCATCACTAGGCACCGGTGTTATTGCTGGTGGTAGCATCCGGGCTGTGCTCGAGATAGCCGGGATTAAGGATATTCTGACTAAATCGTTGGGTAGCTCAAATAAGATTAATATGGCTAAGGCAACTATGCTTGCCCTAAGCCAGCTTAAACAGCCAGAAGAAGAGTTAGCCAAGCGCAAGCCAGCCCTTGAAGTTGAGGAGACGGTAACCAGTGGCTAAGCTGCGTATCACCTGGATTAAAAGTAGTATTGGCTATGCTGACATCCAAAGGAGAACCTTGAAGACTCTCGGTCTTCATCGGCTAAATCAGAGTGTTACCCATAGTGACTCTGCCTCAATTCGAGGTATGATTAACAAAGTGAAACATCTAATAAAGGTGGAGGAAGAAAGTAGTGAGGCAAGATAAACTCTCCCCAGCCCCTGGCTCTAAAAAAGACAGGAAGCGAGTGGGGCGAGGGGATGGTAGTGGACATGGCACCTATTCGGGGCGGGGTTGTAAAGGGCAGAAGTCTCGTTCTGGCTATAAGATGCGTCCTGGCTTTGAAGGTGGGCAGTTACCTTTAATTAAGCGCTTGCCGCGAAAGCGTGGCTTTACTAATATTTTTAGGACAGAGTATAGTATTGTTAATATAAATAAACTTAACATCTTTGAGCCGGGAAGTGAGGTAACACCACAAACATTGCTAGCGACTGGATTGGTAAAATCTCTGCGGCACCCAATAAAGATTCTGGCTAAGGGTGATATCAATCATCCCCTGGTGATAAAGGCAAACAAGTTCTCGGCGGTGGCTAAAGCCAAGATTGAGGCAGCCGGGGGCAAAGTGGAGGAGGTTGGGCATGCGACCGAGGCAAGCTAGACCAAGATTGCTTCAGGCAATGATTGATGCCTTCAGTCTACCTGATTTAAGACGTAAAATTCTCATTACCCTGGGTATTCTGGTAATCTTCCGCTTCGTGGCTCATGTGCCCCTTCCAGGGGTAGATGCTCAGGCCTTACAGGAGCTATTTGAGCGTAACGCAATGCTGGGTATGCTTGACATGTTTAGTGGGGGGGCGATGAGGAACTTCAGTGTGGCGGCGATGGGGGTTTATCCCTATATAACGGCTTCAATTATTATGCAGCTAATGGTGCCCATTATCCCCCGGCTGCAAGCCATTTCCCAGGAGGGGGAGGCTGGCAGAAATAAGATAAATCAGATTACTCACTGGTTGACGGTGCCGATGGCAGGTCTTGCCGGTTATGGGCAGTTGGTCTTGCTCCAGCGTGAAGGTGTTATCAGTAGCGCCGCAGCTCTGCCAACAGTGGCTATGATTATCTCAATGGTAGCCGGCACCATCTTCTTGGTGTGGTTAGGTGAGCTCATTACTGAATATGGTATTGGTAATGGTATATCTATAATAATCTTTGCTGGCATTGTCGCTGGCTTACCTGAAATGGTTGGCAGTGGTTTTTTGGCTAAGGGGCAATTTGGCGGTTTAGCCTTTTATGTTCTCATCGCCTTAGCCACTACTGTCTTCATTGTCATCTTTACTGAAGCCCACCGCCGTATTCCGGTTCAATACGCTCGTAGCGTATTTCGCAGCGGTCGAATGTATAAACAAGCAGGAACGACTCATATTCCACTGCGGGTAAATACTGCCGGGATGATACCCCTTATCTTCGCTATGTCAATAGTAATCTTCCCTGGTATGATAGCTAGCTATTTTGCTAATCCCACCGGAGCTGAGCCTAATATAGCTAATTATATTATGAATGTGTTTGACCCGAGGGCAGCACTGCCTATGGGCTTATTCTATTGGGGTATCTTCTTTCTGCTGGTGCTTGCTTTTGCCTTCTTCTATACTATGATAATTTTTCAGCAGCAGGATTTGCCTGGTGTCTTACAGCGTCAGGGAGGGTTTATCCCTGGGATTCGACCTGGGAAACATACGGCTAGTTATCTTAACGGTGTCATTAAGCGCATTACCTGGGCAGGGGCTCTTTTCCTGGCTTCAGTGGCGGTAATGCCCTTTTTGGCTCGAGAGGTTACCAATGTTCAGGTGATACAGCTATCCAGCATGGGTTTACTTATTGTGGTTGGTGTTGTTTTGGATACCATGAAGCAGATGGAGGCGCAACTGATAATGCGGCGCTATGAAGGCTTTATCAAGTAGAGATGTATATTATTTTTCTGGGGGCTCCTGGGGCAGGCAAGGGAACGCAAGCAGCTATTGTGGCTCGTGAGTTGAATCTAGTCAATATTGCTTCAGGCGACCTGTTTCGGCAAGCACTGGAGCAAGGCAGTGAGTTAGGCATTGAAGCTAAGTCTTATATGGAAAGGGGGGTACTAGTCCCTGACCCCGTTTCAATACGAATGGTTCTAGAGCGTATAGCGGCTCCAGATTGTGAATCTGGGGTAATTCTTGATGGCTTTCCCAGGAACTTAGAACAGGCTGAGGCGCTGGATAAAGCCTTGCCAGGGCAGGCTAAGGCTATAGATAAGGTGATATATATCAAGGTCGGTGAAGAGGAGCTTTTGAAGCGGTTGAGCGGGCGTTGGGTTTGTCGCCATTGCCAGGCACCATATCACACCATAAATTCCCCCCCCAGGGTTTGGGGTAAGTGTGATAAGTGCGGTGGTGAGCTCCAAAAGCGCCCTGATGATACTGCCCGGGCAGTTAGAAAGCGGCTAGAGGTCTATTTTAACCAGACTGCCCCGGTTATTGACTATTATGCCCAGGCGGGTAAACTATTAGAGGTAGATGGAGAGGGGAAGGTAGATGAGGTGGCGAGGAGAATAATTGTCGCCCTTCATGGGGGAGGGCGTAGCTAGATGAGCATAATCATTAAATCCGAGCGAGAGATTGCTATTATGCGCCAGGCAGGTAGGATTGTAGCCATTGTCTTGGAGGTGCTTAAGTCGCAAGTGAGGCCGGGGATGAAAACCGAGGAACTAGACATTATCACAGCTAGAGAGCTAGAAAGGCTGGGAGCTAAGCCTTCGTTTAAGGGATACCGGGGATTTCCAGCCAATCTCTGTGTGTCGGTAAATGATGAGGTAGTGCACGGGATTCCGGGAAAGCGGGTGTTAAAGGAGGGTGATGTTGTATCTCTTGACTTGGGAGCGATTTTTATGGGTTTTCAGGGTGATGCTGCGGTGACAGTAGGTGTGGGAGAAATCAGCCCAGAGGCTAGGAAGCTTTTAGAAGTTACTGAAGGTGCCATCAAAGCTGGTCTCGCTGCTGCCTATCTTGAAGCAAGATTGGGGGATATTTCAGCCGCCATTCAGCATTATGCTGAGTCAAGAGGTTATTCAGTAGTGCGTGAGTACACCGGGCATGGCATTGGTCGGGAGATGCATGAGGAGCCTCAAATACCTAACTTTGGTGTGCTGGGAACAGGGCCAGTGCTAAAAAGAGGTATGACCCTTGCCCTTGAACCTATGGTGAATGTTGGCGACTGGCACACTAGACTTGGCGATGACCACTGGGTTGTGGTTACTACTGATGGGAGTCTTTCCGCCCATTTTGAACATACTATTGCCATTACCGATGGTGAACCAGAGGTGCTTACTATTGCCTAAGAAAGAGGTCATTGAGGTTGAGGGGACAGTAGTCGAGCCCTTGCCTAATGCCATGTTTCGTGTCGAGTTGCCCAATGGGCATAAGGTGCTAGCTCACATTTCGGGCAAGATAAGATTACATTATATTAAAATCTTACCCGGTGATAAGGTGCTAATTGAGCTTTCTCCTTATGACCTGAGTCGAGGCAGGATTACTTATCGACTTAAGTAGCGGGGAGTTGTGGTGAAAGTTAGAGCTTCAGTCAAGGTTAGGTGTAACAAGTGTAAGGTGGTGAAACGCCGAGGGGTGGTCAGGATCATCTGTCCCAACCCAAGGCATAAGCAAAGGCAGGGCTAATTTTTCGCTGAGCAAGGAGGAAGTCTAATGCCACGTATCGCCGGGGTAGATATACCTAGAAATAAGCAAATTTGGGTTTCGCTACAATATATCTATGGCATTGGTACTACCTTGAGCCAGAGGATTCTAGCTCAGGCTGGCATCAATGCTGAAACTAAGACCGGTGACCTTACTGAAGACGAGGTTAATCGTCTCCGCGACTTTATTGACCGGGGGTATAAGGTTGAGGGTGAGCTTAGGAAAGAGGTTAACCTTAACATCAAGCGTCTCATTGAGATTGGTAGCTACCGGGGGCTCAGGCATCGTCATGGCTTGCCAGTTAGGGGGCAGCGAACGCGAACCAATGCTCGTGCCAAGCGTGGTCCTCGTAAAACAGTAGCCGGCAGAGGGCAGAGGCGCGGTACGACCAAAAAGTAATTAAGCTTATAGGAGAATAGAATGCCACAGAAGAAGCGAACTAAAGTAAAAAGACGGGAACGCAAGTCTATTTCGGCAGGGAGAGCCTACATCCAATCCACCTTTAATAATACTATAGTTACTCTCACTGACCGCGAGGGGAATGTGATTGCTTGGGGGAGCTCAGGCACTGCAGGGTTTAAGGGCTCGCGCAAAGGCACCCCCTATGCTGCTCAATTGGCGGCTCGTGATGCCGCCCGGAGAGCTATGGAGCATGGCTTACACCAAGTAGAGGTTTATGTTAAGGGCCCGGGCAGTGGGCGTGAGGCGGCTATTCGTTCTCTCCAAAGTTCAGGGCTTTACATCACCAGCATTAGGGATGTGACCCCTGTCCCCCATAATGGTTGTCGCCCACCAAAAAGAAGACGGATGTAGGGATAAAGAAATGGCAAGATATACTGGAGCAGTTTGCCGATTATGTCGGCGTAGTGGTGAGAAGTTAATCCTTAAGGGTAACAGGTGCCTTACTCCTAAATGCGCTCTAGACAGGCGGATGAAAACTCCGGGACAGCAGAGCGCTCGGCGGCGTAGGCTCTCTGACCGTGGTATGCAACTTCGGGAGAAGCAAAAAGCCCGTTACACCTATGGCATTTTGGAGAGGCAATTTAGGCAGATTTTTAGAGAAGCCGGGAGGCAGGCAGGTATCACCGGGGAAAATCTACAAGTGTTGTTGGAGAGGCGACTTGACAATGTAGTATATCGTTTAGGTTTCGCTGACTCCCGCCCTCAAGCTCGGCAGATAGTGCGGCACGGGCATATTATGCTCAACGGGCGTAAGACTGATATACCCTCTTGTTTAGTCAAAGAGGGTGACGCCATCAGTTGGAAGGAGACAAGTACCAAAACTGATTATTATAAACAATTGGTTCAGAGCATTGAGGCTAAGTCTGTTTTGAGTTGGTTGAGCCTAGATAGGCAGAACCTTGTTGGTCGGGTCTTATCTCTGCCTACCCCTGATGACATTGGTGCTAAATTTGATGGAAAGACCATAGTTGAGTATTACTCGCGGTAAGGAGGTAACGTCTTGTCTCGTCTAGCTATACCAAGGATTGAATGTGTCGAAAGTGGGGATAATTTTGGACGCTTTGTCGCTGAGCCATTGGAAAAAGGCTTTGGTGTTACCCTGGGTAATGCCTTCCGGCGAGTGCTGTTTGGCTATTTGCCAGGGGCAGCGGTTACCCGGGTTAAGATCGAGGGTATTCAACATGAATTCTCCCCTATTCCTTATGTGAAGGAAGATGCTATGGAGTTTTTACTCAATGTTAAAGCATTGAGACTAAAGCCAGTTTCTGATCGACCAGGTAGGTTAACCTTGGAGATGGAAGGGGAGGGGCAGGTTTGTGCTGCTGACATTAAGCCCTCAACTGACTTTGAAATTGCTAATCCTGAGCTTTATTTGGCTACCTTGGATTCGCCTGAAGCCAGATTATATGTGGAGTTTGATGTGGAATTAGGTGAAGGTTATCGGCAGGCTGAGCCCGGTGATAATCTGCCGATAGGGGTGATTCCGCTAGATGCTATCTTTACCCCAATACGCAAGGTTAATTTTACCATTGAGCCAACTCGCATTGGCCGAGAGACTAGTCACGAGCGGTTGTTGCTGGAGGTGTGGACAGACGGTACTATTTCACCTGGTGACGCTATCAGCCACACTGCTGACATTCTGGTAGAGCAGTTATCTCCGTTTGTCGATTATGCCCGGATTTCTCAGATAGTGGAAGAGGAGGGGTTCGTTCGCTCATCTATTCCTGATGAAAAATATAATATGCCTGTGGAGCAACTGGACCTATCTGTGCGTACTATGAATTCCTTAAGGCGTGGTGGCATCACTACAGTGGGGGACCTCATAAGTAAAGGGGAGAAGGGGTTGCTTTCGCTACGGAGTTTTGGGCAGAAGTCTAAGCAAGAGATAGAGGCACGCCTTAAGGAATTAGGGCTGTCTCTTACTCCGCAGATTGACCCCGAAACAAGCCATTTCGGGGTTGAAGAAGGAACAGAGCATGAGGCATAAAGTAGCTGGTAGAAAGTTAGGCAGGCCTACAGGTCACCGCAGGGCGATGTATCGCAATCTGGTGACAGACCTTCTGGGCTATGAGAAGATTATTACTACCGAGGCCAAGGCTAAAGAAGTGCGTAGCTTGGCGGAAAAGATGATTACCTTGGGTAAGGAGGGTGACCTTAATTCCCGTCGCCAGGCGCTATCATTTATTATGGACAAAAAAATAACTGAGAAGGTATTTACTGACCTTGCCCCAAGGTATGCTGACCGCCCTGGTGGATATACCCGTATCGTTAAGTTAGGACCTAGATTGGGTGATTGGGCACCTATGGTTCAGCTTGCGTTGGTAAAGTAGTGGTATCTACCAAGATTGTATTAATTATGGAATATGACGGCACACTCTACCACGGCTCCCAATCGCAGGCTAATCTGCCTACTATTCAAGGGGAGCTGGAGAAAGCCCTGTGGAAGCTTACTGGAGACAGGGCTCGGGTAATAGCGGCTAGCCGAACTGATGCTGGGGTTCACGCTAAGGGACAGGTAGTTTGCTTTAGAACCAAGTCGCCTCTATCTCCACAGACATTTATTAATGGCCTAAACTACTATTTACCCAAGGATATCGCGGTTAAGGCGGCGTGTAGAGTAGGCGATTCTTTTAATGCTAGGCGTAATGCACTTAGCCGGGAGTATAACTATTATATATTAAATAGCTCAACCCGATCTCCAATCAGGGAGGGCTTTTCTTACCTTGTTGCCGGCTACCTAGATATTGAAGCTATGAATCAAGCTTGCCAGGCTCTCATCGGTAAGCATGACTTTGCCTCATTTGCTACCTGTATCGGGGTTGAAATAAAGAACACGGTGCGGAGGGTGTATAGAGCAGAAGTGGAGAAGGATGGGGAACTGGCTGTTTTCAATATGGTGGCTAATTCCTTCTTAGCTCACCAGGTGCGTAATACAGTAGGCGCCCTAATCAGAATTGGCTTGGGCAAGATGAATGTTGATGAATTTTATAGTATAATTGAGGTGAGAAAACCTGGTCTGGCTGGTCCTACTGCTCCTGCTTATGGGTTATGCCTTATGCGGATAAATTACCCAAGCCCTTTTGGAGAATAAGATGAAGACCTATAGCACTAAGCCATCTGATATTAAACGGCAGTGGCATGTGGTTGACGCCTCGGGTAAAATTTTAGGCAGGCTAGCCACTGGAGTAGCTAGTTTACTTATGGGTAAGCACAAAACAATATTCAGTCGTAATCTGGATACCGGCGATTTTGTCATTGTTATTAATGCTGATAAGGTTCGGGTTACCGGCAATAAGGCTAAGCAGAAGGTCTATTATAGACACTCAGGCTATCCTGGCGGACTTAAGAGTATTAGTTTAGAGAAGATGATGCAGACAGACCCTACCCGGGTGATTGAGCATGCTGTCAAGGGTATGTTACCTCACAACCGCTTGGGTGCTAGTATGATAAAGAAGCTTAGGGTCTATGTCGGTGAGGTTCACCCTCACCTAGCTCAGACCAAGCCTAGCTCAACTGAAGTAGAGGGAAAGTTTGAAGGGGCGGAACCCCTTCAAAAATTATAATTTCCCTTCTCCTTATCAAGGGGAAGGGAATACAGGGGATAGGGTTCAGATGGAAAAGCAAACCTATTTTTATGGGACGGGCAGACGCAAGACGGCGGTAGCCCGAGTAAGGCTGTTACCAGGCAATGGTGTTATTATCGTAAATGGTATGCCCTACGAGGAGGTGTCTTCCCGCCTTGAGTACCGCCGGACAATAATGAAGCCTCTTCTGGTTACCTCGACTGTTGGCAGATATAATGCTGTGGTAAAGGTGGCTGGGGGTGGCATATTGGGGCAGGGTGGCGCTATCTCTCATGGTATTGCTCGAGCCCTGGTAAGAGCCGATGAGAGCCTTAAGCCTATACTACGCCAGAACGGATTACTTACCCGGGATTCTCGGGCTAAAGAGAGAAAGAAGGCTGGTCTTAAGCGGGCTCGTAAGGCACCTCAATACACCAAGCGATAAGGCTAATTCCTTAAGAGTCTTAAGATTACAGAGAGTAGTTCGCATAGTCGCCGAACAGCATCAGACTCATGAGCTGGCTCGTCCGTAGTCATCCTCTAGCCTGGTTACGTCTTCTAGCTCAGGGGTTGAGACTTCAAATAGTGTTGTGTCCTCTATCGCCTGTATACGATGTTTGGTTAGGGGAGGAATCCTTACACACTGACTAGGCTGAAGTGTAGCTGATGTCATACGCCCATCGCTTCCTTCAAGTTCAACTAGAACCTTCCCTTCATATACATAAATACTTTCGTCCTTCTTTTGGTGATATTGAAGACTAAGCCTATGTCCTTTTCTAACAAAGATTAACTTGCCAGCATACTTGGGGGTTTGAGCAAATAATAACTCAAACCCCCAGGGCTTCTCTGTTTTTCGGGGGAGTTTTTCTTCCATGCTCAATTCCTTTCCATAAAACTCAGAGTCCAGCTAATCCTTTACCTAGCTCAAGCAGCTTTTCTACTCGAGTCAGGCTATCACTTTCGGCATAGATGCGAAGTACCGGCTCAGTTCCTGAGAATCTGATGAGTAGCCAGGTGGTATCAGCCAGGGTAAATCGGAAGCCATCAGTAGGGTCTGTCTTTACTACCTTAACACCGTCAATAGATTCAGGGAAATTATCTCTGATGCGATTATTTGTAGCTTGGCGCTCGCCCTCAGGGAATGTTATATCCACACGCTGGTAGTAGTGAGCTCCTACCTTACTGTAGAGATAGTCCAAAAGTTGTGAAGGGGTCTTACCCGACTTGAGCATTAGGTCGAGGAAATAAAGTCCAGCCAGAATACCATCTCGTTCTGGCATATGACCGCGGAAGCCATAGCCACCACTCTCTTCCCCACCAATGAGGGCATTCTTAGCCACCATCATCGGGGCAACATATTTGAAGCCCACTGGTGTCTCATAGACTGGCACCTCAAATATTTCGCCTAAGCGGTAGAGCATACTGGTTGTGGTTATCGTCTTTATTATAGGACCACGCTCACCACGTATCTCCAGCAGGTAAAGGCAGAGTAAGGCAAAGACCTGGAGTTGGGTCAGAAATGCCCCATTTTCATCCACGATGCCAAGACGGTCAGCATCGCCATCGGTAGCTAACCCTACACTAGCCTCCTGTTCTTTAACCATAGCCTGTAACTTGGCTAAATTAACCGCGATTGGCTCCGGTTGAATCCCGGGGAATAAGGGATTGCGCTCGTTATTTATCTCCACTACCTCGATGGCTCCCCCGTCTAGCAGCATCTTAAAATAGCCAGCGCCGGCCCCATACATAGAGTCAACTACTATTTTCAGTCTAGCCTGATGTAGTTTATCTAGGTCAATGAGCTTGGCTAGCTGGCGAGTGTAAATTGGGGTTAAGTCAAGGTATTCTACTATTCCTTGTGCCATGGCTTCAGCCAGCGGCATTCGGTTTATTTTTCCTGTAGCAAGGGTATGGGAAATGTGTTTTTCTATTTCAGCAAGAACCTCAGGTGGGGCACTAGAGGCATATTCAGACTTATACTTAAAGCCACTCCAGATAGCTGGGTTATGGCTGGCAGTTATAACGATAGCTCCCCCAACCTGTTTCGCTAGAATGCCATAGCTTATCACCGGCGTAGGAGTTGCCTTGGGACAAAGGTATACCTTTATTCTGTTACCGGCAACTACCTCAGCCGCAGCCGAGGCAAAGTCCTCAGAGGCAAAGCGAGTATCATAGCCGACAATTAGCCCACGACCGGACAGTCCTGACTGTTTAAGGTAGTCAGCTACACCTTGAGCGCAAGCCCTCACATTATCAAAGGTGAAATCCTGGGCGATAATCCCTCGCCAGCCATCAGTGCCAAATTTAATCGGATTATCTATCTACCTCACCCCCTTAGGTTTTATTTAATAGCCCCCCTCTTTCGGTAATAGCTCACAAAAGTAAAACGAATTCCTTAACACTGATTCTCCCAAGGTATAGGCTATCCTCTCTTTGAATATCGGACCATCAAAGACGAAGGAATGAAACTCTCCATTCTCACCACAAGGGTCGACATTAGGCGGAAGCTCAGCTAAAAAATGCTCGTCAAGCCTCCTGCCTGCAAATCTCTTGTCTAAGACCTTTGAATTAATACAGGTAATAATTGCTTGGAAGCCTAGCGCTATAAATGACCTGGTGAGTTCAGCGGTATCCCTTCCCCATAATGGGAAGATTCCCTTCATTCCCAGCTTTGCTAAATTATCCTCCCGATATTTCTTTACCCATTCCAAAAAGACGTCACCAAAAACTACTTGGGCGATACCATCTTGTTTAAACTTAGTAAGGACTTCGCCCATTTTAGAGTCATATTCTTCATTAGAACAAGCCTTGGGAATAAAAACTTCCTGAATAGGTAAACCTAGAGAGTGTGCCTGCTGCTCAACTAAAGTCCTCGGTACACCGTGCAGGCTAACTCTGTCATAGTCATCAGTTATCGTGGTTAGTAAAGTTAGTATTTCATACTTTCCATTTTTTTGAATTTCATAAAGGCTGATAGCACTATCCTTACCACCACTCCAGCACAAGACTACTTTTTCCATCCTGTCATTGCGAGCCAAGCGAAGCAATCTCCTTTTATTAGGTAACCCCATCCCCTTTATCCCCTTCCCCTCACTAAGGGCTTTGCTCCAAAAGTGCCTTCTGTTCCAAAAGTCGGGTGGTTGTTCCAAAAGTACAATAAGTTACGGGTGTTTCCCATAAACATGCTCGGCTACCCTGTCTCTCAGGTGTCGCAATGAGTTGCCTCTGTCTTCAAACAATGTAGCCTGTCGCATTTTCCCACAGAATTTGGCAATAGTCTTATCTATGTCTTCATCCCATAGGGGATTCATTTTGAGGTAATCACTAGGTGTTGCAAGGCGGAAATTCATTTCCCATTCGTCGCATCGCAAAACAATACCCCACCCATAGATGCCAGGGTCAATTTGCCCAGACTTCACATAGAATAGTACCATCATATCCCCCGGCTGTGGAAGTCCTTTAGAAGCAGAAGACCTTATTTCCCCAACGCCCCAATTCTGGATATCGGAACCTTCCCAAACTTCGGCTCTATATCTCTCCAATGGCCACTTTGTGGCATTCATTTGGTACAACCAGAGAGTCATATTTCCCTCCTTCGTTGGTTTGAATTTGCCTCATAACTATCAGTTGCCCTAAAAGTCGGTAAGTTGCCTCAAAAGTCTAATGAGGCTAATTCCCTTCAGTCTTTTTGAACCATCCTGCATCATCAAATTGCTTTACTAAGGTTGCTATAAAGAACACAAATAATCCCACAAGTAAAGCCAATCGACCAAAGCCATCCAGATATTCTAGTGAGACGATAACAGTAATAGTCACCATAAGAATAGTGCCGAAAGCCCATTCGAAAAATCTAGCTGCCCTTATCATATTTCTTTAACCTCCATTATCTTTATTGATTGCAGCCTATTTTGGCGGATAGAATAAGCCAATAATTATCCATTCACTGGGGTGTGTGCTTAAAGTTCCAACAAAGAAATGTGTATCTTTCCCCAATATCATCTCAGTCTCGTATCGGTCCCTGAATTTCCTTTCCCAATTTGCTCCGTATTTATACTTACATCTTCTATAAAGTGCTCCCATTTCCCAATCAGTACAAGATAGTTTATGGGTGCGACAATTTGGATTTTCACATCGGAATAAATAACTGAATTCGTAAGGTATTTTTTCTAGTTCAGATTTGGGAGTATCCCCAAACATGGGATATTGACGAAGGCTCATTAATTGAGCCTCAGTCCATTCAGGGGAACAAGGTTCAATTCTAAGACTAACGATATTCTTTGGTTTAAATATTCCTAAAGTGGGATATTGGTTCAAGTCTCTTTGGGATTGGAGCATGCATAAAGACTCAGATTTAAGTGGGTATACATTCGCTTTACGAACTTCCCACTTATTATCTCTCGGCAATGGTTCTGAGACTATATTAATTGTATCAATATTTGGTTTATAACTTTCTGGGCGATGGTCAGATATTGCCTTGGTAACATCTACTTCGATGTATTGATACTTTCTGAAACGTTTATCTTGACCTAGAAACCTGTAAGGAACTGGGAATAGGCGAATCAAGTTACCGTCATCGGTTATTCCAGCGGTGCATGAGACCTCAATCGATTTTCTGGAGGGAACGGGATAAGTACGGACTGTAATAAGTATATTTTTCTTAACCCATCGCTCGTAGGTGGTCATTTATCACCCCCTATTTAAAAGCAATCTACCTTACAAGTCGCACCCTGTTAGTCCAATTCGTTCAAGCCCCAAAAACAACCTGTGTCTGTGACATTCGGTGGGGTCATGTTCCACGCACATAAGTGCAATAGGATGCTCCATTGAGTTAAAGAACTCATCAAGATTCTTTTTTATAACGTTGGGAAGCACATACGAATCATACCAATTCCAAATATCATCACGTGTCTTTTTGCCGATACTGAATGCTCTGACATCTCTTGGTACTCCCCACTCTGGTCTATGGATATAGATTATTCCATTGGTTTCCAATGACCTTTTTAAATTGTTTTTACTGAACTTCGGCTTAAAACGGCTAACTGGTAAAAACCTGATATCAATCAGTGTTGCAATACCCGCTTCTTTAACTATATTAATAAATTCATTGATTTCTTTACCAGAATAACCAATGGTATAAAAATCAGGTTCTGACGTACAATGTTCTAAATTCCACGAAATCTTACCCTGTTTTTGTTCAGCTTTGGTTTTCTCTGGTAGTTTAAGAGCCGAAGTTACCACAATCAGTACCTCCTATGACAACAAAATTTTCCATTGGATTATACCATTTTTATCTTTCTCCCGTATAAGCCCGATATCTTTCTCCATTCGGTGTACCCATTGATTATTCGGCCATTTCTGTGGCAATTTGGCTTTAGTCCTTACCTCCGTCCAAGTTAGCGGCGTACTTGAAGATTTCAGTACAGTTTTAATTTTGTCACTAAATTCTTCATATGACATTGGCGCTTGTTTCTTGGGGCTGTTCCAATAAGGGGACTTACACTTAGGACACACTTTGGGTTCTTGTTTATCAATACGAGGAAACCATTCATGACCACAACGTTCGCACCTGTAACCCATTGCAGTAATAGGGACTCTTCCCATGTCAGATACCTCCTTGACTAATATATACTTTTCTAAGTATATACTTGATAATAATATATGTCAAGGGTATTGACAAATACTTACTTATGTGGTAATATACTATAGAAGGATATATTACGGAGGTAATACTTAAATGGATGCGAGACAAGAAAGAGGACTGGTAATAGCAGCAACTTCTAAGATTGAGCAAAAGCTGTGGGTCTATAAACAGGTTAACATAACGCTAAAAACAAATCAAAGCTAATCAGATACGAATTGTTTCCCTAAATTTTAATTACTAGTAATATTGTCCTTTTCAATTCCCCTTAATCCCCCCTCCCTTAGTTACTTGCCCAGTGCCTCTTTTCTTAAGATTTCAGCTTTGTCGGTCTTTTCCCAGGGGAGGTCAAGGTCATCCCGCCCGAAGTGCCCATAACAAGCAGTCTGTCGGTAGATGGGGCGGCGTAGGTCAAGAGTTCGGATAATGGCTTCAGGTCTAAGGTCAAAGTGTTTATTAATCAGGCTAGTGATAACTTCTTGGCCAACCTTAGCTGTGCCAAAGGTTTCAATAGAGATAGAGAGCGGACGAGACACGCCTATAGCATAGGAAATCTGGATTTCCGCACGCTCAGCTAGTTGGGCAGCCACTATATTTTTGGCTATATAGCGAGCAGCATAAGCTGCTGAGCGGTCAACCTTGGTTGGGTCTTTACCTGAGAAGGCGCCACCACCATGCCGGGCAATACCGCCATAGGTATCAACCAGAATCTTGCGACCGGTAAAACCGGTATCTGATACCGGCCCCCCAATCACAAATCGACCGGTAGCGTTAACATAATATTTGGTTCGGTCATCAATTAGTGAGGCAGGAACAACCACCTTGATTACTTGCTCGATAATATCTTTCTCGATTTGCTCGCGGCTTACATCGGGGTTATGCTGGGCTCCTATCACTACACTATCCACTCGTGCGGGAACGCCATTATGGTATTCCACAGTTACCTGGGATTTTCCATCAGGGCGAAGGTAAGTCAGGGTATTATCCTTTCTCACCTGAGCCAGGCGCCGGCATAGCTTGTGTGCCAGAGAAATAGGCAGAGGCATAAATTCAGCCGTCTCACTACAGGCAAAGCCGACCATCATCCCTTGGTCGCCAGCACCAATTTTATCAAGGTCATTGGTAGTTGAGCCTGCCTTAATCTCCAGTGATTTATCTACCCCCATGGCAATATCGCTGGATTGTTCCTTAATGGAGACCATTACTCCGCAGGATTGATACTCAAAGCCATATTCGGGGTAGGTATAGCCCACATCATGAACTACTCCTCGCACCACCTGAGGAATCTCAACATAGCAATCAGTGGTAATCTCGCCCAAAACAATTATCAAACCATTGGTTACCGCTGTCTCACAGGCTACCCTGGCATAGGGGTCTTTATCCAGAATGGTGTCAAGGATAGCGTCCGATACCTGGTCACATAGCTTGTCTGGGTGCCCTTCAGCAACCGATTCTGAGGTAAACATATAGATAGGTGAGCTGGTAAAGCTATTAGTCATTTTCCTCCTTTTCTATGTCCCTTGCTCCCAACTAGTCAGGTATTCCTTCTGCTCTGGAGTTAAATTGTCAATCTCAATACCCATAGAGTTTAATTTTAACCGAGCCACTTGTTTATCAATTTCTTCAGGTACCGGGTAAACCTTAGGCTCAAGCCGGTGGCTATTTTTAACTATATACTCCAAGCACAGGGCTTGGTTGGCGAAGCTCATATCCATTACGCTGGCTGGGTGCCCTTCAGCGGCAGCCAGATTAATCAATCTCCCCTCACCCAGCAGATATAAATGGCGGTCATTATTCAGGGTATATTCATCAACGAAGGGTCTAATGCGTCGCTTACTATGAGATAGGCTTTCTAGAGCTGGGATATTAATCTCTACATTAAAATGCCCGCTATTGGCTAGAATGGCACCATCCTTCATCACCTCAAGATGAGCTTTATCAATAACATTTTTATCCCCGGTAGTGGTAATGAAAATATCGCCCACCCTGGCTGCTTCAATTAGCGGCATGACCTGGTAACCGTCCATAATTGCTTCCAAGGCTCGGACAGGCTCTATCTCGGTTACAATTACCTGGGAGCCTAGCCCTTTGGCTCTTAAGGCTACACCATGTCCGCACCAGCCATAGCCGCAAATCACTACCTTTTTACCTGCCCACAGGATATTGGTGGCACGGGTGACACCATCAATAGTGCTTTGCCCGGTGCCATAGCGATTATCAAAGAGATACTTGGTTTGAGCATCATTTACCGCAATTATGGGATACTCTAGCCCTCCTGCTTTCTCCAGGCTGCGTAGTCTGATGACACCGGTGGTGGTTTCCTCAGTGCCACCGATGACATATTTAATTAAATCACTTCGCTTGCTGTGAAGGGTGCTAACTAGGTCAGCGCCATCATCTACAGTAAGCTGGGGGTTACTATCCAGAGCAGTGTTAATATGCTTATAGTATGTTTCCCCATCCTCCCCTTTGATGGCATTAACCGGAATGTCATATTCTACTACTAAGGCAGCGGCAACATCATCCTGAGTGCTTAAGGGATTAGACGCACATAGAACGATATTGGCTCCACCTTCCTTGAGGGCTAGAGCCAAGTTTGCCGTTTCGGTAGTAATGTGAAGACAACCCGAGATTCGGATGTCCTTCAGTGGCTTCTCAGTAGAGAATCTCTCCCTGATAAGCCTCACTACTGGCATCTCACGGTAAGCCCATTTTATTCGTTGCTTGCCAGCCTCAGCTAGTGCTGGGTCTTTAATATCATACTGAGTATTTATCAACCTCACCTCCTTTAGTTTTATTAGGTAACCTCATCCCCTTGATAAGGGGGAGATAATCTTTTTAGAGGGGCATAGCCCCTCTAAAACTCTCTTGGTTACTCCTTAGTTAATTCTATCAATAATATAGCGTACAGTTTCGTCTATAGGTTGTGAAGTATTAATTATAACATGATTTGCTCGGTTGCACCTCTACTTCATCAAAGTACTTCTTATATCGCCTCAACTGCTCAGCAACATAATCGGGTATATCCAGTGTGCCGAGAAGGAGCGGTTTTTGATGACAATCACTACCCCCGGTCATAATCAGTCTGTGCTTCTTGGCGAATTCAATGTAGTGGGCAGTGGTCTTAACATCGTGCCTTGAATGCCAGCACTCCACACCATCAATGTATTCTAGCATATATTCTTCAATAATCTTCGTCTGTTCGTCTAAATCACGGGTTATGCTGACTAAAGACGTCCCGTTCGGGTCATTGGGGTGAGCAAATACAAGTATACCGCCGGCGTTCCTGATTAACATTGAGGCTTCAGCAAGTGACAGCGGATACTTAGCGACATCGCACTTGACCAGATATTTATCAAATGCCTCTTGCTTATTCCTGGCAATCCCTTTTGCTATCAGGTAGTTGGCTATATGGGGTCGACCGAACGCACCATCAACACTATCCTGTATATTATTGAGGTCTTCCCCGGTGAATCTTTTGATATTCTCTTTATCAAACTCAATATTCAGTTTGTCTAAGATTTGACGTGCCCTCGTTTCTCTATGTTCCCTTATCAATTGAAGTTTATTTTTAAGCTCTTGATTGCCGATATCATACTGGTATCCCAGAAAGTCTAGGGAAATAGACCTGTCATTATACTGGAAGGTCACATTCAATTCTACCCCGGGAATGTAGGACAGGCCATACTCTCTAGCCAGGGCGATTGCTCTCTCCTGGCAGTCTATAGAATCGTGGTCAGTTATCGACATTAAATCGATGTCTCTCCTTTTTGCCTCCATGAAAATGTCTTCAATGGAGAGATTACCGTCAGAACAGTTCTTGGTATGGATATGTAACTCTATTTTCATTTCTATTTCTTTTCCACACCAACGATATACCAATCTTCAGGGGGGTCGTGCTGGGTATCTACTATCAAGTGAATGATACTAAGGTTTGGATACAACTCCTTCAGGTCATTTAAGTCCACTTCTTCGAACTTCTTTTTATTGTTGAGGTAGGCTTGTTCGGTCAGTGCATTCGATTCATAATTTTCCTTAGTTCGGCCTAGTATCCGTCTGAGCGATACTTCCTGTGGACAGTCCGTTTGCAGGATGACGAACCTCCGGTTATGTTTAGCTGCTATTTCGGCAGCCCGCTTCCTTAATGACTGTGTGATGAAGGTTGCATCTAGTATCACACCGTCACCCTTGCTTAGACTCTCATCTGCCTGTCTGAACATCTCATCATAGACCATGGTTCGTTTATCCATATTTGAGGCGACCTTCTCGTCAAAAATGTCCTCATTTTTCAGCACTTCTAGCCTAATCAGGTCGGAACGAAGGAGGGGATAACCCTTAATCCTCGCTACTTCCTCAGTGGTCTCGGTTTTCCAGGTGCCGGGAAGACCACAGGCGATAAGCAAAAAACCAGAGCCCAACTCGTTTTCCACAAATTTCCCAAGCGGTTCTTTCAATCTATCGCCTCCTTTTAGTCGTATTAGGTATCGGGTAGGTTTGTAGTATATTTACATAAGAATTGGATGTGCTAACCGTAGCACTATTCAATTGCAGTTTCTTATTTACCTCCAACTATATAATTGATTAAAGAATTTTCGACGTTCATCAATTTTTATCTCAGCCCATTTAATAGCATTGTCTACTGTTGAATCTATATCATTTAAACTTGAATAGGTGAATGTTTTCAAAAAGGAAAAGTCGAGAGCATAGTCTGCCTGCATCATTGTTGCTGCACGACCTTGTTCTTGAACAATTGCGGTGACGTATCTGTTCAAAGCACAAATTTTAAGTTCATCAATGTGTCCAGATGGTACACTGTTTTCACATATTATAAAACGACAGAGACTAGCCAACATATTGACTTTTTCTTCAATGGATTGGATTTCGATATCGCTAATGTCCTTTGCAATGATTCCGGTATAGCCATGGTGCTCTAGCCTTTTCTGAATCGCATGAAGTCTATATATTTCTGTGGTATCTTGGCCTAGAATTAGAATTGTGCTTTGTTTGAAAGAGGGTACAGCTTTTAAGAAATGACCAATTTGACCAAATAATATGTTTGCTATGAAAAATGGTTTTTCGGCCAAAATATCCCAGCCAACTAAGGGGACTACTAGGTCAGGTATACCAACTACCACTTTATTATGAAATATATTATTCTCAATTTGAATGTTTACCATATACGTATTAGACTCAAGAATTCCTCCTATACCCGCTAACTGTACAACATTATGGACTTGAAGGCCCAGCGATTGAGCAATTTTTTCTGGTATACACGTCATATCAGCCCCGGTGTCTATCAAGGCCCTAAAAAACATGTGTGAATCACTTTGAGGGTTGAAAATAGCTACGTTTATGTAGGGAGGCCCTTTCAACTCATTACCTCCTTAATCACCTTCTATATATACGATTCGGCAAGCTGGAAATAGCTCTTGGCGATGGCTAAAATCCCTGACTTTTCCTCTCCCGAGATATGGGGGTCATCAAGCTTGAAGCCTTCTACTTTGCCCCGGACATAAGCCCGGTAGCACTTGTAGAAATTCAGCAGCTCCACCAACTCCCTATCCTGACTCCCATCTACATAAGCATTAACGAAGCTATGTGATAGGTCAGCCCGCCTATAGTGGTCTAAATCCATAGCCAGAAAGGCAATCTCTGAGGCAACATCACAATATCTAAACCTATCATTAAATTCTATACAATCGTAGATGCAAATGCCACTAGTCAAGCAAATGTGGGCAGCGTGCAGGTCCCCATGGCAATCCCTTATCCTGCCGTCTACTATACGTTTATGAAATAAAGGAGTGTTCTTATCAATAAAATTGTCAGTGTAATCCTTGATATGCTGATACTTCTCTCTTGAAATGGTATTGCCGATATATTTTTCGGTTTGGCTGAAGTTCTCCTCGGTATTTTGGCTGATGGTTTTAAGGTCACCAAAGGCACTGATATTGGCATTGGTCTCTGCCCTTTGGTGAAACTCCACCAACTTTTGTGCCACGCTAGTTACCATTTCTGGCGACACCTGATTGTTAGTTAGTAACACATCCATCATAGCTTTCTGTGGGAGGCGGCGCATCTTTACCGCATACTCTATCACCTCGCCCTGACCTTTTACCAGAATATCACCCTTATCTCGGGTTATTGGCACTGCACCAAGATAGGCATCAGGGCAGAGACGGCGGTTGAGTTCAACCTCCCGCTGGCAATAGAACTGGCGCTTATCCAGTGTAGTATAGTCCAGGTAGCCCAAATTCACCGGCTTCTTTACCTTATATACATAGTCATCGGTTAAGAAAACAAATGACATCTGGGTTTGTACCATCTCTACCTGTTTAGGAATCTCAGGATAGGCTTTAGGCTTTAGCAGTGCTTCAACCAGTTGTGGTAGCTGTGGCATCAGCCCTTGCCCTCATCATCGGCTTTTAGCCAGTTTATTAACTCCTCCAGCACCTGCTGGTGGTTGGTTCTGGTTACTTCAACTAAATTTACTTGTGATTTTCGCTTAATAGCATCTGCCCACGGGTTGGGGTTGAGCATAATGGTTCCCAGAATCCTCTTTCCACTATCAATTATCCGTAAAACGGCTTCCCTGAAGTTAACCGAAAACAGCTCCATTTTGCCGATTTCATCAATAATTACTAAATCGCATTGCTCGGCTGCCTTACGGAGGGCAGAGACACCCACCCGGTCTAAACTATCTATATCAACCCCATACTTACTTACCCGGTATTGGCTGCCAATATTAATATGAGCCAATGTTGCCTCTTGTCCGTTTAAGGTAACCAGCCTGAAGCCTTGCCTTACTCCCTGGCTTCGTATCTCTTCAGTATAAAAACCGCCGGCTTTACCCTTCATCCCGGCTACTGCCTGTTTGATAAGACTGGTTTTCCCTGTTCCCGGTCTACCGGTGAGGAGATAAACTTGCTTCATAGGCTGTTACCATTACCGGCTATTTCTCAACTAGGGCTTTCTCAGCCTTTCTTTTTGCCTCCATCTTCTTTCCCTTGCGCCGATGCTTAAGGATAGCTACTATTTTTCTTTTATTCATATTAGATAATATAACCTAAATTAGCTTTTCCTGCCACCTTTGGCTTTATGAGCGAAGACCTCAACAAACCTGGCAATGGAGCGGTTATAGGTCTTCTCAATCTCTGGGGGAAAGACACAGGCAGGAAGCTCGTCAAACTCCATGTGGTAGGATATACATTCACAGCATTTACCCTTTCTCGAGCAGGGCTCATAGGTGCAGGAGCAGTTTGCTTTGTTGACTTCAATCTGACATTCCATTATAAACCTCTCCTCCCAATGAGTTATTTATTCGGAAAGATTGACGGGCAAAGCCTCTCTGAAACAACTATCTTCTCCCTCTCCTTCGAAGGAGGGGGGATAAATGGAGTGAGGATGATAATAAACGACTCAATTATATATAGCGTCTTCTTATTTGTGCCGACAGCTCAACCAGTAGCTCCAGCGCCCTGGCTGATGCCTCTTCACTAGCCAGAGACACCAGCCCACAGCTAGGGGTAAGCAGCCCTTGCTCTATTAGCTGCTTGAAGCGAATACCTTTTCTGGTGAAGGGTGCCATTGCTTCCTCAAGGCGGTCTCTGAGGCTGGCTACTGTTTCCTTGGCTAGTGACTCCTCATCATTGGGGACAATCCCCCAGGCAATAGTTCCCTTCCTGTCTAGGAATTTCTTTACTTCAGCGGGATAAAGGCTCAGCGACTGGGCAAAGTTATAAGCGTCAAAGTTCAGAATATCAACACTGGTATCCAGTAACACTGTCCAGTCGGTATTGCCGCAGCAGTGAACCCCTTTTAGCCCGCTAATCCCAGCGAAGACCTCCTCGAGTAAACTAATGACCCTCTCCCGGGATACAGAGAAAAAGGCTGAGCCAAAGGAGACCATATATGGCTCATCAACAAAGATAATGGTATTTTTAGAGATTTCCTTTAGTTTCTTTTCCTGCCAGCTTGCCTTTAGTCTAAGCAGCTTGGCAGCAGCATCACCTAGAATATCATCATAGATTATAGCCCGACGATTCTCATCGGTAACGGTTAACCCCCAGCTAATAGGTCCGGTTATCTGCCCCTTAACTGCCCGGGGTGACAGATTTTCTAAAGTTAAGAACCGGTGAAAACCGGGGGCATATTCAGGGCTAACAGGATATTTATCAACATCGTTCTCCAAATAAGCGGTATAGAGCTGCTCCAGTGGCTGAGCCAAGTCCTGGGAGCGGTCGATATAGATGCTATCCTCCTTGACCACCACCCCAGGGAAGCCCTGGCTGAACTGGACATACATATTTTCCAGGAAGGAGCGTTTGGGTAGCTGGGGCCAGGCAGGAATATCCTTAAGGTAGCGAGTGACCTGGGAGCACGCTGCTAATGGGTCAGTATGGGGCATGCTGCCAATAACAGTAGGTAGGCAGCCAAATTCTATATAGGGCATAATGGTGTTAGCTATCTCCTTTGGTCAGATACTTACCTATTAGCAGGTTGAGCTTTTGCTTCTGCTCAGCCGGTATCAACTCTGGAGCAGTGACAATAGCCGTCTCAAGTGCCGTGGCACATTGGCAACTGCGCTTCTCCGACATTCTGGTGATTGCCAGCTTGATAATCTTCTTTATGGTATCAACGTTCTGGTGCAGGGTTCGTACCAGAACCTCAATCAGAAGCGGTTCACTTTCCTCGTGCCAGCTATCATAATCAGTAACGCCGGCAATAATAGAGTAGCAGATTTCAGCCTCCCGTGCCAGCTTGGCTTCAGGCAGTGCCGTCATGCCAATAACATCAGCCCCCCACGAGCGGTAGAGCCGTGATTCAGCGCGGGTAGAGAAAGCCGGGCCTTCCATAGCTACATAGGTGCCTCCTTGGTGGACACTGGCTTCCACCTCTACGGCAGCCTGATACAGAATCTGGCTCAGCACCGGACAGAAGGGGTCAGCAAACTGGATATGGGCAACAATACCCTCTTCAAAGAAGGAGTTAACCCGACTCCGAGTGCGGTCAATTATCTGGTCGGGGATAACCAGGTCGCCAGGTTTTACCTCTGACTTAAAGCTACCAACGGCGTTAATGGCTATAATGTATTCTACCCCCAGCGACTTGAGGGCATAGATATTAGCCCTCACCGGAATTCCAGTGGGGGAGATGCGGTGCCCCTTGCCGTGCCTGGGCAGGAAGGCAAGCCCCACCCCCTCCAGCCTGCCGATAGTAATAGTATCACTCGGTTTGCCAAAGGGTGTATCTAGGTCAACCTGTTCTATATCAGTCATCCCCTCAATTTTATACAGCCCACTCCCGCCAATAACCCCAATTTTCGCCTGCGGCATCAAAAGACCTCCTGTTGTTTGTTAATATTGACTTTTAGCTTGCCTTCTTGAGTTTCTGCCCAATCGCCATATATTCGATACTTTATTTCAAAGCTATCTTCATTAACTTTGATACATTTATTAGTATCAATTGCGGCAGAAAAGACGATATTTGGGTCTAAGTACGGTTTATTAACAAATAGCGTATATTTTCCATCGTTAGTATAGGAAATGATGTACTTACCATCATCTCTAACAATGGATATATTTTTTGATTGTTTTCCAATATTTTCGGGTATAATGAAGTCTATCTGGAAATATCTTGCTACGGCGTTTCCTTTATTAATTAGCCAAAGAGACGGTAATACGGCTGTTAATTTACCATCCTTATAAATCACGGTTGCGTGTTGTTCTCCCCTTTCATTAAATGCCACTTTTATTATAGGTTTGGCCATGGATTTGCGAAATTGAACTATGGTGTAACACAGGGCAACTAAGATTACTATAAATCCTACTGCACTAATGGCTAACTGTGCTAATGTAAACTTTGGTAATAGGTCAGTCCCTGGATTCGAAATGAAAGGCAAACCAATAGCGAGAGCTATAGCAATGATTCCGCCAGCAACAAGCCTATTCAGCTTTTTAGCTTCTTTGAACTCTTCATCTTTAAATAAACACATCTTTTATATCCTTAGTTTAGTCTCAAACACCCTTCAGCCTCTCTATATACGGCTCTTTTATTATACCCTTTTCGGTGATAATAGCAGTGATGTAGTGGTGGGGAGTGACATCAAAGGCAGGGTTTTGGGCCCCAGTGCCATCAGGGGCAATGCTTACCCCTTGAATATGGGTTATCTCTTCCTGGCTTCGCTGCTCAATGGGGATTTCATCCCCGGAAGCCAGTGTCAGGTCAACGGTTGTGGTGGGGGCGGCAACATAGAAGGGGATGCCGTTCTCCATAGCCAGAACCGCTAGAGTGTAGGTGCCAATCTTATTGGCAGTATCACCATTGGCGGCAATCCTGTCGGCGCCAACAATGACACAGTTAACCTCTCCCCGGCTCATAAAGTAGCCGGCCATAGAGTCGGTGATAAGGGTAACCGGGATATTTTCCCTCTTTAGCTCCCAGGTGGTAAGGCGTGCCCCTTGAAGTAAGGGCCTAGTCTCGGTGGCAAAGACCTTTATCTTTTTGCCCTGCTCTTTTGCTTGCTTAATTACCCCCAGGGCAGTGCCATAGCCAGCAGTGGCTAAAGCCCCGGCATTACAATGGGTCAGGATGGTGAAATCATCCTGGATTAGCTCAGCACCAAGCTGGCTTATCCTTCTGGTTGCCTCAGCCTCTTCAGTGTGTATTTTTATCGCTTCACTAATAAGTGCTGATTTAATCTGGTCTATGGTGTTATCGACTTGAGCTACCTTCCTCATTCGGTCAATAGCCCAAAATAGGTTTCTAGCAGTAGGTCTGGTGGCGGCAATTGCTTGACTGATACCTTGGAGGTTCTCTAGGAACTCCTCTCGGCTCTCAGCTTCAAATTTTAGAGCACCCAAGGCTATTGCATAAGCCCCAACTATTCCAATGGCTGGAGCCCCCCTAATTTTCAATTCTGTGATGGCTGAGGCTATGCTCTGATAGTCGCTAAGCTCTAGATAAACCTCTTGTTGTGGCAGTTTGGTCTGGTCAAGGATTCTTACTTGGTTACCAAGCCACTCTATAGGTTTCAGGTTTTCATCCAATCCGGTCACCTTCTCCAATGGTGTTGTTGCAGCGTGGTTTATAATAACATATCTGTCGTTTGGAGAGTGAGGCTTTATAGTCTGACTCTATTTTCGCTTACCAAACCTGGGGATAAACATAGGCACACTCTTCTTGTATTTGAGGTATTCCTCGCCGAACTTCTTCTCCATCTCCTTTTCCTCAATAGTTTTGAGATAGAGGATATTGAGCAGGATAAAAATTGGGGTATAGATAAGAACCAGGGAGATTGAGGTGAGTAGGATTCCCAGACCAAATAACATGATGAACCAACCGAGGAGCATTGGATTTCTAATCTGGGAGTTGAGCCCTGTGGTTATCAGCTTTTGTGGTGGGTTGAGCGGAACCGGGGTGCCTCTTGCCTTAGTGAAGCTATAAACTGTCCCAAGAGCTAAACTAGCTCCAATTATCAGCAGTGGCAGAGATAAGAATATGTTGCTCAGTGGTGAAAGGGAGAAGTGCACCGGCAAAAGCTCATCTAGCCACAGTGAAGCAAAAATAAAGAGCACACTTAAGCCAAACCAGATGATTATCCCTATTGGTGTTATTATAATCTTTAGCTTGTTTCTAGTCGTGGCTATTCGGTATATAGTTTCTGCCCATCTATCAGCTAGGCTCATGGTTTCCCTTTCTAATTAATCTCAGGTTTCTTACTGTAACCTAGCTTGGGTCAGCCGTCAAGGGCATAGTCCTGTTTTCTTGACACACTTAATGAAATCAAGGTAATCTTTGTTGGTTTTGCTATTTCGGGGATGAATGAATAGAGAAAGGAAGGTCAGACAATGGGTGATAGGCTAAAGGAGAGGGTGGCTATAGTTACCGGCTCAGGGCAGGGGATTGGCAGAGCCATAGCTATAGCTATGGCTAAAGAAGGTGCCAAGGTAGTAACTAATAACCGTCGACCAGGCACCTCCGGTGGAGATGCTGAGACCACCGTCAGGGAGATTATAGATATGGGTGGTCAGGCGGTGCCATTCTTTGGGAGCATCTCTGAGTTTGATGCAGCCCAGAAGCTGCTACAGACGGCGGTGGATAACTTTGGCAGGCTTGATATTTTGGTGAATAATGCCGGTGCCGATGCCCCCCGTATGGTTTGGAATATGACTGAGGAGGATTGGGACAGGTGCGTTGACTCTTTTCTTAAGGGCTCTTTCAATTGCACTCGCTTTGCCTGTGGCGTAATGAGAGAGCAAAGGTGGGGGCGGATAATAAATACTACCTCTACTGCCTGGCTAGGCACGGTGGGGCATTGTAATTATGGGGCAGCTAAGGCTGGGATTGTTGGTCTGACTAGAGCTGTAGCCAGAGAGATGGGCAGGTATGGAGTAACCTGCAATGCTTATGCTCCAACAGCGGCAACACGGTTTACCCTTAGCGAGGAGATAATAGCTGGTTTTAAGAAGAGGTATGAGGCGGGACTTCTGACCAAGGAGCGATATGAGGAGTTAATCAATCCGCCAGGCCCGGAGACAGTAACCCCAGTGATAATCTACCTGTGCACTGACGAGGCAGCAGATATAAATGGGCAGGTGTTTGATGTTACCGGGGATAATATTGCTATTTACTCGGAGCCGGTAAAGAAGAACTCTATCCGTAAACAGGAAGGCTTTTGGACGATAGAAGAGTTAATAGAGCAGGTGCCTAAGGTATTGCTGGAAGGATACCAGAACCCAGCCCCACCCCAGCCAGCTAAGTGAAGGGTTGATTTTGGGCAGGACAAGTGTGTAAATAAAGCGGGCAAAATCTTAACCCTTTGAAAGCTACCACCTCCTTTGTGGAGCCTGCAGGGTTAGTGTCACCAGTGTGCTTTATAGACCCCCCCTCCCCTTTGCAGCTTCATTTCCTCACTGTTCTCCTTGATGAGAGTGCGTCTAAAGGCACTAGCCAGGTCATTCTCAAAGTGCTCTATCACATCGTCGGCTGGCCATCTCTTTATAATCATTTCCCGACATAAACCAGCATCCACGGGCTGGTTTATCATGGTGCAACCCACCAATTTACCTTCGCTGATGACCAATTTCTTTAAACTCCGCTTTGTCTTGTCCACCACCTTAAGGACCTTTAGCCCTTTCCCTTCATTTTCAGCCAACGATACACCCATTGAAAAAAAGACATCTCCAAAGGCGTTAAAAATATTCATGGCAAGGCTACCGGCAAAAACTCGAGCTCCGCCAGCCATATTGTCTCCGGCAACCTCGCCCTGATAAACGGCATTAAACACACTAGGGGCCATAATGTTATCCTCTCCAAAAAATCCTTTCCCTTGAGCAACATCGCCAGCTGCGAAGACAGAGGGGTCACTAGTCTGCATCCTCTCATTGACCAAGACTCCGTCTATTATTTTAATTCCGCTATTGACCATGAATTCCACATTAGGCTTTGCTCCGGTGGCCACCAAGACGAAGTCAGCTTCTAGTTTATCCCCTGACTGCAGATTTACTCTTTGTTCATTCACTCCCCTTTCAATGCCTGTAACCTTATTTCCAGTTATCACTTCAATGCCCTGCTCTCTATAAGCGCTCTGTATAAGAGAAGCACCATCATCATCAAAGTATAAAGGAACCACCCGTTCTGCCATCTCAACAAGCACAACATCAAGCCCTTTCTTCCTAAGAGCGGTGGCAATCTCCATGCCTATCAAACCAGCACCTAGGATAACTACTTTCCTAGCACCTCGGCATAGCTCGATAATCCTTCTAGCATCATTCAGGCTTCTTAATGTTATGGCTTCTTCCTTCTTTAAACCTTCAAGCTGAGGAACGACAGGGATAGCACCGGCAGCTACTAAAACTTGGTCATATCCCAATTTGGAACCATCGGTAAAGGTGATTTCTTTGTTCCTGGCATCTAAATCCTCCACTCGGTGCCTAGCGAGTAGTCTGGTGTTCATCATGTCATAGAAAGAGCTACTCCTTAAGCTTAGGTTTTCCTCCTTTATTTCACCCGCTATAAAAGCAATAAGGGAGGCGGGGGAATAAGCCATTTCCTCGTCTTTACCAATGATAATGGTATTAGATTGCGGGTCAATCCTATTGATGCTTTCTAAAGCTGAAAGTGCAGCGTGGCTATTTCCAATAATCACCCGCTGCTTACCTTTCACTGCTGCCATTTTTGCCTCCTCTCCTGACCAAGTAGTAAATTATATAAATATAGACCTTTCGCCTATCTTCTTCAGCTTTGCCGTATAGTATTCGACTCACCTCTCCTCCTGGGAGAGGTATATGGCTCTAGCGGGGCAATACCGGGCACAAGCTGATTCTAAGCCTTGTTCCACCCGGTGCACACAAAGTGTGCACTTCTCTACTATGTTCTTCTCGCGATTGAACTGCGGCACTCCGAAAGGACATGCAACCTCGCAATTCTGACAGCCAATACACCACTCTGGCTTTATTAGGACAATTCCGTCTGCTCGCTTGGTTATGGCGTTGGTAGGGCAAACATCTATGCAAGCCGGCTTGACGCAGTGCAAGCATTGTATGGGAGAGAAGCTCACAACCAGTTTACCATCTACCTCCTCAGGTCCGATTTGGATTACGCGTAGCCATCTAGGACCAACCGGCAGATTGTTTTCCTGCTTGCAGGCAACCTCGCATATCTGACAGCCAATACATGCGTCTTGGTCAACCAGCAAAGAATATTTTACCATGGCTCAATCCTCCCTTACCCTGTAGATTTTGCAAAGTAGCCCCCTCAGCGGAGTAGTCCCTGCTATCGGGTCATAAGGTGGCCCGCCGGATATCAGCTTATTTATATTTACATCCCAATGTCCATGGTCTGGACCTGGTTTCTCTGGGAACCACCAATGTGCCTCGTAGTGAACCACCTTCGGATGTACACCCAAGGTGAGTTTGGCTTTCTGCTTAATCCGCCCCTCAGCGTGTGGTATTTCAAGCCAAACCCAGTCGCCATCTTTAATGCCTAGCTCACTGGCTGTTTGTGGATGAATCTCCATTTCAGGCTCTGGAGCTACCTCACGAAGCCAGGGAATCTGCCGGCCCATGGAATGATAGTAACATAAACGCCTTGCTCCCGTAGTTAGTATGAATGGATACTCTTTTGCCAGTTCCGGCGTGCTCACAGGACTGAGCAAGGGTTCTGCATAGTAGGGCAATGGGTCATACCCAAATTCCTTGAATACACTGGAATAAAGCTCCACTTTCCCTGACGCTGTTCTGAAACCACGCTTCTCATATTTGTTATATTCAAGGGGGGCAACAATAGCAGGTTTCTTTTTTAATTCATCAAAAGTGATACCTAGTTCCTTTAATCGGAACTCATTATATTCTTCAGGGCTGTTCACCCCCGGGAGATAGAATTTTACGCCCATCCTTTTAAGTATCTCAAAGGTTACCCACATTTCATCCCGGCATTCTCCTACCGGCTCTATTGCTTTCACTCTTGCCCTTATAACATTTGCCAGATCAGTAACTTCGTCTCTTTCTAAATAGCAAGCAGATGGAAGCACTATATCAGCCTGCTCAACGGTTGGCGTCATGAATAGTTCTAAAGCTACCAAAAACTCGACTCTCTTAAGTGCTTGATAAACATCTCTGGAGTTCGGTAGGCACAGCAGCGGGTTATTACCTATGAGCCATGCCTTAATCGGATAAGGCTCATCGGTGAGCAGGGCTTTAATTAGAGTGGGAGGATGATATAGACCGAAAGGTGACCTCGGCCCACACAAGAGCGGGAACTCCTTTGCCCCTAATCGTTGTTCCTCTATCTCAGCGGGAGGCCGGTATGCTTTTCTAAGGAAGAAAAAGGCAGGTAAGTAGCCACGGGGGAAGCTTTCAAAAGTATTTCCACCTTTAACATCTATATTTCCTGTGATTGCTATCAGACAAGCCACCGCTCGTATAGTTTGAGTCGAGTTCATCTGTATTTCATTAGCTACACTAGAAAATACGGCTGCATTTTTGGTTGTGGCATACATCCTGGCCGCTCTTATAATATCCTCGGTAGCCAGCCATGTAATCTCCGCCACCTTCTCTGGTGGATAATCCTGTACCCGCTCTCTCAGTTCATCAAAGCCTATACACCACTTATCCACAAATTCCTTATCGTAGAGCTCCTCGTTTATAATGGTGTTCAACATACCTAGTGCTAAAGCAGCATCTGTCCCCGGTCTGATTTGTAACCATATATCTGCTTTTGAGGCAAGAGGTGTTAACCTTGGGTCAATAACTATGAGCTTGCAACCTCTAGCTATAGCCCGTAGAATCTCCCTTCCCAATTTCGTATAAGTATTTACAGGATTAGCCCCCCACATTACTAGGCAGTTGCTGTTAGGAGCATCAAGCCTAGCCTCAGTGGCTAGAAGACCTCCGTAAGTAAAGATCTCGGCTATAGGAAATGGTCCCCAGCAGTAGTGAGCATCAGTCCACGCCACGTTAGGGGTGCCCAGTGAACGGCCAAGTGCAAAAACAGCGTGCATAAGCCTCCTGGTATTGCCACCTGAAGAGAATGCGATCGACAAGGGACCGTACTTCTCTTTGATTTCAGTAAGTTTATGAGCTATGGTATCCAATGCTTCATCCCAGGATATCCTCTGCCATTTGCCTTCTCCCCTTTCGCCAACCCTTTTTAATGGATACTTAAGGCGGTCGGGATGGTATACAATTTGTAGATACGATAAGCCCTTGAGACACATAAGCCCCTTACTCAGTGGATGCTCTGGGTCTCCTTCAAGCTTTACCGCCTTTCCATCCTTAACCGTAACCAGCACCCCGCAAAGAGAATGACAGCCGTGGCAAGTCGTTCTAACTATTTTTTCTTGGGACAATTCTGCTACCTCCTGAACGTGCTTTTGTTAACTAACCACTTGGTTAATGATTTGTATGCTGTTTTTTCCCACTGCTTACGGTGAAGCTCCATAAGCACAAAACTAAATCCATCCCTATTTAGATGCCCATAGGGGGTGAAGCCACATCGCTTGAAACACTTCTGTGCCCTGATGTTTGAGACCAAGGTCTTGAGATAAATTCGCTTGAGGTTTGTCTGGCGGAAAATATGGTTGAGCAGGGTGGTTACGGTATCGGTACCATATCCTTTATCCCAGTAGTCGCGGTTACCTATCATAATACCAAGTTCAGCTTCGCCCTTAGTCTCATTGATGTTGTAATATACACAATTACCAATGTGCTTGCCGTCCCGAGTTTCTACAGTGAACCGGTGTCTGGTTGGGGGAGGATAACACAGTTCACTGGCGTAGTCTGATAGATACTGGGGAAAAGGAGCAGTTATCAGTGGGGCAGCATCAAGTTGAGCTAGCTCAGGGTCAGTTTGCCAGGTATAATCGTCTTGAGCATCGGCTAACCTTTTGTCACGAAATATAACCTTGCTGCCAATAATCATAACATTAAAAATAGGGAAACAATTCCTATCTGATTAGCTTTGATTTGTTTTTACGTTATGTTAACCTGCCAAGGTTTCAAATTCTGAAGGGGAATGAGTCTTCCTCTGCCCCCAGTTCATCTAATGCTTGTTCTGCTGCCTGCTGGATTACCTCGCTGGTATTATCCAGGCACCGCTCTAAGCATTCTTTAGCCTCACTGCCACCTATCTTACCTAGCGCCTGGACAGCCGCCAGTTGAGTATCAACATCGGGGTCATTGATAAGCTTGGTAAGATAGGGTACTGCCTCTTTCTCTCCTAGCTCACCGCATGCCCCGGTAGCTTCATAACGTATCTCAGCATTAGCACTACTTAGCTCCTTTATCAGCATGGGTAGCCAGGAGGGGTGGCAATTCTTACCCATTGCGTAAATAGCGCTAGCTCTAAATTTAGCATTATCACTATGATAGGCTGCTTTGATGGCTTTCTTGACCTGGGGTAGGCTTAACGAGGCAGCCGCTTCCAGAGCACGGCGCCTGACTTCCATAGGCTTGCTTTTATCACTAATCACGATAAGCAAAGCCTGGCATATCTTGGATATGTAGCAGGAGCGTAGCTTTTTAAGCTCAGCTAACATGGCGAACTTGCCCAGGGCGGTAGCTGCTACCGCCTGGACCTTCTCCGAGCTATCTTGCTCTAGTAGATTAATTAGGGGATTAATCAGAGAGGCATCCTCACTTTCCCATAGACCTTCAATAGCTTTGCTCCGCACTTCAGCATCCTGGTCTTTCAGACATCCGGTGAAGATGCTATCAAAGTTGAGTTCGAAGTTACCCTCGGCTAGCTCAACCAGCCGATACATAATTTGCCGTCGCTGCTTTGGCTCAATGGTTGCCCAGGCTTGTTTCAGAAACTCTAGCTCCTCTGAGTTTAGGTTGGATAGGTCACTCAGCCTGGAACTGAGTAACGGCTTATCAGGGTTACCTAGCTCAGCAATGGTTTCCTCAATGGGTGATGACATAGTGGCTCCTAGCTTTATTCCTCTTCTTCCTCCTCTTCACCGTGTTCCCAGATAGGCTCGGTAAAGTAGTCTATATACTCTCCCATAGCCTCAGCAGCTACCTGCCTCATTTTCTCCTTTACCTCCTGAGCCAGTCTAGCTAGCTCAGTCATATCAATTTCAATTCCCAGCATTTTAGTCAAACCCCCAAGCACAGCCAGAGCTGCCATTGGATTCTGTACTCGGGTGGCATACATCGGCACCTCACCCAGTAGGCAGATACCCTCAATATCCCTCTCTTTAGCTATGCCCAGAAGTAACCCGTTTAACCCTGATATTTGAAGGTTACCCCTTTGCACTAAATCATACTTTTTCAGGTCTTCGGTCAGATGCTGGCTGGTGGCTACTCCCCAGACCTTGGGTTGCTCAGTGTGGTGGATACGGGTTAGAGCTGCGGCACAGGTATATATTCTCTTAACCTGAAACTTTAACCCCACATCAAGGATGCAGTTAGCCAACTCGTATCCCTTGGCAGTTGGTTGATCCTCGCCGATAAATAATATTATATCGCTCCCTTCGCCTTTGTTTTTCCAGTAGTAAAACTTGCTCTCTGGGAACTGTGGTGCCTCTACCACATTGTCTTTAACCACCACCCCGATGGGGTCAAAGAAATGAAAAGCCTCAACCTCGCCAAGTTCCTTAAAGTTCAGCTTTCTTTTTAGATAGGTAGCGGCGATAATCGACACATTACCAATGCCGGGCCAGGCAGCCAACATGTTCGGCGATTTAAGTCTTGGTCGGGCATAAAGTTTAACTAAATCTTTCATTTCGCTATACCTCTCATTATTACCGGTTATAGGTAACCCCATCCCCTTTATCCCCTTCCCCTTATCAAGGGGAAGGGGAAGTTTCTTCTCAAGAGGGGCTTCGCCCCTCTTGAGAAGACTCAGATAGACAAATTATAGGCTTATTCTTCTGCCTGTTTTTCTGCAAGTATTGCGTCTACCTCTTGTTCTACTGTCTTCACTTTACTCTTAGTAGCTTTTGAAGTCTTAGCACGCTGCTGTTTTGACGGTAGGGATATTTTGATTTTATCCATCTCAGAGAGCGCGGCTTCATTCAATAAGTGGCGGAAGGACCCGACAATATCTTCTGGAGATACTGTTACGTCAGTAGCTTTCTTTATCCTGCGCTGATATAGCTTTATTGACTCTTCTGATAAGATGGCCTTCAGCATATTGTTAGCGGTTAATACGTTCCGCTTTTCCCATAATTTGTCAAGACCTTGCTTTCTAACATTCTTATAGCTGACTATTTCAAACTTCTTAGCTAAGACAAGGGGGTCATCATTAAGTAAATTCCAGGACTCTATCAATTTAGTCTGGGGAGGTTTCGTGAATGTAATGTGGTAAAGTCTCCAGTCTTTACTATTGGTTAATAATACCCATTCACAGCCGTAATTAATGGCATAGGATGCAGCTTGCCCGACATGCTTCGGAGCAAGGTTAATGTTTA
>SDBU01001089.1_pt1 | contig 39997 bp, 46 predicted proteins | sample 2277071 | NCBI WGS metagenome assembly SDBU01 (sample SAMN10397929, study PRJNA504765) | marine sediment metagenome | isolation source: marine sediment core GS08_GC12, 126 cmbsf | place: Arctic Ocean: Gakkel Ridge, Loki's castle | collected 2008 | reverse complement strand
ATGATGTCGCCGATGCGGCGCAGGCGGATGAGAAGGATCTTTTTTACGGCGGAGAGATCAATCTTTGGTCTGTCTCTCTGGTTCAATGGTTGCCTCGTCTATGAGCATGACCGGGATGTCGTCCTTGATGGGATAGACCCGGTGGCACTGGACACATTTGAGGCCTTTGTCGTCGGCCGTAAGTTTGATATCGGTTTTGCATTTAGGGCAGGCCAGGATTTCAAGCAGTTGGGCGTCTATTGCCATAGTCTTTCTCCTCTGGGCTATCTTACCATAAATATTGCCGGCAATAGAATTGATTAATTATTTTCTTCCTCCGCGTCACAATAGTTATTGTTTTTTTTAACATGAGGACCATATAAAAAGAAACAACCTATCAATAAAACGGCTGATGCGACCCAACCGCTTGTAAATGGAAAAACTACGAAACTGACACCTAAAAGGCTTAAAAAGATAATACTGGTAACATCCTTGTCAATTTTTATCTTGTTGTAGATCAGGGTCCCTAAAATTCCAACTAATGGAATAAGAAATACTTTTAAACCTAATTTTCTACATATCTCCCACCGAAAAGTTTCCTTCTATAAAGAAATACAAATGAATCCATGTGATAACTCCATACCTAACCATGTTTAATAAGCAGAGGGAGATTCCACTCATCACTATTGGAAATGACAAGGTGGCTTTAACTTGAGCCTTAACTTCCTGCTTTGGACTAAATTCCATTTTTGGCTTGGTCAACAGCAGCGTTATTCCCCTTAATATTAAGAATGCACTGGCTACCCAGAATCCTGCTCGCCAGCCCCATGTTCCAACTGCAAAAGCAGATATAAGCCATGCAATAGAGTTCCCTGCTTGATAAGAAGTACCCAGAATGGTAGAAGTCCTTTCTCTTTCTTTTTTCCTGTCGATCCCTAAAATTTCCAATATCCTGTTCTAATAACTTCAGCAAAATTATTCTCTGGCATTGGGGAAGTCTCAATTTCCATAGCAAAGGATTCATGGTCATAATCAATAAATCTAAACCTGACGTCACATCCTTTCTGAAAATCGACCACGGCATAATTTGCTTGTGGACTCCCAATTCTCGGCCGGCCTATACTACCAAGATTAAGAATGTGCTTCTCATTCACAATCTTATGGAATGGCCAGTGTGTATTAAAGCTTCATCATAGTTTCTCATGATAGTCTGAACATTTTTCTTTTTTATGTCCTCTATAACCGAATTAAGGGCTCTATAATTGCCGTGAACATCGCTTATTACTGCTATTATCATTTCTGCCCGACCTATTATCTTTTAAAAATAGTAAGCAAATTGGGCAAGCAATGTATTGTTGTTTGGGTTGGACACTCCAGGAGGCATTTCTTCATCTTTCAGAATGTAATTTAACTGGATTTTTGTATGGTGGCCCTCAAAAAAATAATTGACGCCAAAAGTAATCCACTTATCTGCAAGCTGCCCTATCGGACCCAGGAGCTGATTGTCTTTATCAAAATCCAAGTATTCAAAGCGGGCGGTCACTTCAATTTTTTTGGAGATTATCATATACCCCCCCTGGACTGTGAAGGTATCTTGTGCCGCATCATTTACCTGATCCATCACATTCCACCAAGAAAAATCTCGATGAAGGTATTCAAAAGTACCGGCAAAACCTTTAAATTTTAAAGCCGCATCTCCTCCAAATACCGATGTTTTTTTTATTTGGGCCGTGCCCGGAGTATGCCCTCCGCTCGGAGAGTCATCAGAAGTATAAAAATTGATTCCAATACCTAAAAGAGCATGTTCCAGATCTTCCAGATAAGACTGGCTCAATTTCATGGTTCCAAAGGGATGAAAGTCTATTCTCCCGGCAAAAAGGAATTTGTTGTTTTCACTTTTGGCCCCGGTATCGACATGATATACTTTAACTTTTCCCATCATCCCATCAGCAAGTTTTGATACAGTGCTGCTGTTAACGGCTCCGTTATAAATACCTGCCTGATATTCAATTTTTTTATCCCATGCGAAACCTTGTATTCCGACTCCCATCTGACGAAAAGGAGCAAATTCAGAAGTGCGGCTCCTTTCAACCATTTGTAAGTATTTTGAGGAGTTTAAAGCTTCGCGGGAGAAGGGGACATGTTTATGTCCGATAAAAATACTTATCCTTTTGGGATCAAAGCGCAGATAAGCGTCCTTTAAGGTAAAACTTTGTTTACCGGCTTCAAACTGAATTTTAATGCTTGCCCAGTCAGTTAATACAGACCCGAAGGATAGCCGTGCTCTCCGAACTAAAAAGCGGCTTGTGAAAGGGTCAGAATCCACAAATTGATACTGAGTCTGCAGTCTCCCCCCGATTGTAAAGAGTGATGATTTTGTCTCTACTGTTTCTCCATTAACAGAAGAGAATGCAGAAAGCAGAAGAAACAAAAACGTAAAGATTGAAAGAAAATATTTTTTTTTCATTGTAATCTCATTCAATATAAAACTTTTCATCTTCTAAACTTCAAATTCTTTCAAGGCTTTTTCATAGTCTTCAATAGTGTCTATTTCCTTCCAACCGCGCTCAATGATAACGCAGTGAACAGGAACGCCTAAATCGACCATTTCTTGAATCATGTCTGTAAGATAAGCTTTCTCAAATACTGGTGCTCTTTGGAATGGTTTTCCCCAAAAAAGCTTTTTAGATCGACTATAATGCCTTTTGAATATCTCAGCACCTCTAGATGAAAGCTTTATCATCCCTATGAATTCTCCATGAACATCATGCTTTTTTGTCAGTATTTTTCCAATTTCAACAAGATTGTTATCGGCATCAAAGATAACATTTTCAGCTTCTTCAATAGGATGCCCTTTTCGTCCTACGTAATAATCCTTCCAATCTATATTCACAACAACAGAAATATCTTTCTTTGACTTCATAACTCTCTCAACGACTTGTTTTTCAAAAAGGATATCTGAATATGATATGATAACTTCTCCTTCAATTTCCTTTTCTGCATAGAATAAGGAATTTAAGATATTATTGTTTTGATAATTATCGTTGATGATATAGTTGATTCCAGGATAATTTACTTTATCCTTTTTGTATCCTTTTATTAGAACAAAATTGTTTATTTTACATGCTTTATAGGCCTCAATCTGCCGTTGGAGGAGTGTTTTATTCTCAAACTTAAGCATGCATTTCGGGATATCATCTGTTAAATGCCGCATACGATTTCCCATTCCTGCAGCAATGATAATAGCCTTCATATTGGCCTCATCAATTTCATTTTTTATTTTTTTTATTTCACTATCTCTTAGACCTAATCTCTCTATTGTTCGCAATAATGATGGAATCTCTTTATTTTTCTTTATTATTTCTGGAATATCAGGAGGGATTCTATTTTTAGCCTTTCCAGCAAGGTCATATAAATTTTCTAAATTTGCCTCTAAGATATCAGATAGCTTTTTTATGATTTCTTTCCTTGGGGCATCTCTGTTATTGTTTTCAATATCATTTAAGTAGGAGGGTGAAATATCAATAATCCTTGCCAATTCCCGTTGTCCGATATTTCTTGAAACTCTTAAAGTTTTAATGTAGTCCCCGAAAGAAGTAGCTTTGCGCATGTTAAAATGTTTACCTGTTCGCAAGCATGTAAACACTTTAAGCTATCTTTGTCAAGAATAAATATTATTTTAGACTGCAGGCTTTATATTGAAGCTGTATTGAAAAAAGCTGAGAATTAATATTTGAAAATTGAAAATGAGATATTCAAAAAAATTGATCTGAAAATCTGTGAAGACTTCCTAAGGATACCTTATAAGGTTGCAATAATAGAATGCAGAAAAAAATAATGTTTCAGTTTATTGACGGGGATTTATTCTTTTGATATAAACGGCAAATAAAGTCAGCATTGATAATTTTAAGGAGGCATTATGAGCGATAATTATTCTGTGAGCCCTGAAGGCGAAAAATTTCCTCTCCCAAAACCCGAAGATTATGCTCTTGAATTTGAGAGTCTGAAGAAACGGGCTGAAGAAGAGAGAGCTAAAGGACGTGAAATTGTTGTGGTGATGGGCGTTGGTTTTGTAGGGGCAGTTATGGCCGCTATTGTTGCGGATACGACAGACAAGGAAGGTAATCCCACAAAATTTGTAATCGGGATGCAGCGGCCGAGTGTACGCAGTTTCTGGAAAATTCCGCTTTTAAACAAGGGTATTTCACCCGTCAAGGCCGAAGATCCCGAAGTCGAACCCATGATTAAGCGGTGTGTCCTGGATAAACAAACCCTTATGGCCACATTTACGTATGAAGTCCTGTCTCTGGCCGATGTGGTGGTAGTGGATGTCCAGTGTGACTATCTAAAAGAGGACTTGGGGAATGTCCGGACAGGGCGGGTAGATATGGAAGCCCTGGAGAGCTCTCTTGGAGTGATTGCCGAGCATATTCCTCCTTCGGCATTGGTCTTGATCGAAACCACAGTGGCGCCTGGGACAACCGAACAAGTGGCCTATCCCTTGATAAAAAAAATCTTTAAAAAGCGAGGGATTAAGAGCGAACCCCTGCTGGCCCACAGCTACGAACGTGTGATGCCCGGACGGGATTATGTGGCCAGCATCAGGGATTTTTGGCGCGTGTGTGCCGGAGTCAACGAGGAGTCTAGAGAGCGGGTGGTTAAATTTTTAAACGAGGTTTTAAACACCGATGAATTTCCCCTCACTGTAATGGATAAACCCATCGAATCTGAGACAGCAAAGATCGTAGAGAACAGTTTTCGTGCCACTCTGCTGGCATTTATGGATGAGTGGAGCTTGTTTGCCGAGCGCAACGGTGTGGATTTAATGAAAGTCATAAAGGCCATAAAAGTCAGACCCACTCACAACAATATTCTTTTTCCGGGTCCGGGAATCGGGGGCTACTGCCTTCCCAAAGACGGCGGATTGGGTGTGTGGGCCTACAAACATATTCTGGGCTTTGAAGACGATATCTTTAAGCTGACCCCTTTGGCCATCGATATCAATGACACACGGGGCTTACATGCCGCTCAGCTCACCCGCGATGCCCTGCGCAACATGGGCCAGCCGATTGCTGCAGCAGAGATCCTGGTCCTGGGTGCGGCTTATAGGGAGGATGTGGGCGATACACGCTACAGCGGTTCGGAGGTGATGATCCGGAAACTGACCGAGATGGGAGCCGAGATCCGTGTGCATGATCCCTATGTCCAGCACTGGTGGGAGTTTGAAAATCAGGATGTCTTCCCGGGCGTCGGACAAAGCAAAGCCCGGTTCTTCCGCAATCAGGAAAAGCTTAAGGAAATACGAATCGAACCCGACATGAACAAAGCTCTCGAGGGAGTTGGAGCTGTGATCCTGGCAGTACGCCATGAACCCTATCTAGAGCTTGATCCGGATCAAGTGGTAAAAGCGATCGGCCAGCCTGCGGCCATTATTGACTGCTTTGGGATCCTGGATGATGATAAGATCCGCCGGTATATTGAATTGGGGTGTGAAGTGAAAGGCTTGGGCCGAGGTCATATCAAACGAATTAAGGATTCTGTACAGAAAACTTAAAGAAGACAGTCATTGCAAGGGAATATCACATTGTCATGACATCAGCAGCTCACGATGACTTTGTCCGTCCCCTTCTTGCTTGAGTCCAGCTTTTCTGATACTTTCTGAGGTGATATGAGAGAGGAGTTTGGACTTCCCCTGGACTTGCCGCCGTTTCAGGGAAAAATCCATCCCGATTACAGGGATTTGCGATTTTTGGAAGCGATATCTGACTGCCAAGGTCTTCTCTCCCAGCCGACATGTGAGATTCTTCTCGACAGCCGTAACCGGATAGGCAAAGTCGAACTTTATATAAGCGAAACCCGCACGCGGACAGTGGTCATCAAAGAATTCCGGACACAATGGATCGATAAACTCAAAAGCGCTTTCCAGCCCTCAAAGGCTTCAAAGGCCTGGAGAGGGGCGAGTGCGCTGCTGCTAAGAGGCTTTAATACGTCGTGTCCTGTAGCTCTTTTGGAAAAGAGAACCGGCCGTTTTGTGGAGCAGAGTTTTTTTATCTCCGAGATGATAGAGGATACCGAGGAAATCCGCTATATGTTTCCCCGTTTGAAGCCGGATAAACTTAAGGAGCTTTTATCTGCGCTGGCGGACACTCTTTCCCGGATTCAATCGGAGGGCCTTCTTCACCGGGATCTCTCCGATGGAAACATCCTTGTTAGACGAAACGGAGACGAAGTGGGATATGTGTTCTATCTTATCGACACCAACCGGATTCGGGAAAAAAAGAGAGTGGGAGCTCTGCGGCAGGTTAAAAGTCTGGTCCGGCTGGGCATCCCGCGAGACTTTCAGAAGTATTTCCTGGAGCAGCATTTTAAAACAGATAAACTTTCCTCTTTTATCTGGTTCTGGTATAGATTTAATAAAGTACGGTTCACTTGGATCATTGAGATAAAGAAAAAACTGCGCTTAAAACAGATCGCCAAAAAATTAAAAATTCAGTAAGATGAAAGAAACATTCCGCTGGAATCCCTATGCCGACCAGCCCCACAACATGGCCCCAAAAAATGAGCGCCTGCGCCATCACTTCAAACATGCCGGGAGCTATTTTCCTCTTCTTTTTTCTAATCTGAGAAAATTGGGACCCGGATTGAAATTGTACAGAAAATATAGGAAGTTTCAGTACAGAGAAAAAGTCCGGATCACCGATCCCTTTGCTGTGGCGGTTTCTCCGCTCGGAGATAGGAACGAAGAGGTCGTCGCTCTATTAGAAGAACTGGGTGTGTCCAAAACTCTTGTTAGGATTGCCTCCTGGGAAATGGATCAGTTTGATGAAATTGAAGCCTTATTAATACTTTTGAAGAAGAGGGGGACCGGCATTATTTTTGCCGTCCTTCAGCAGCGCGATGATGTCCTCTTTCCTGAAAAATGGGAGGCTTTTCTGGATGAAGCATTTTCAAGATTTCACAAGTTCTCTCCATATTTCGAGATCGGACATGCCTGGAACAGGACCAAATGGGGAGTCTGGGATTATACGGAATACCTGAGTTTGGCCGAAAAGGCTGTTACCTCAGCCGAAAAGCACGATGTCAAGCTGGTCGGCCCGGCGGTGATCGATTTTGAATTCCATCTCTACCCTCCTGTTCTCAAAAAAATACCTTTTGATGTGGCCAGTTCCCTCCTCTATGTGGACCGGATGGGGGCTCCTGAAACGTATCAGGCCGGATGGGATACGTCCAAAAAGCTGGCGCTTCTCCGGGCCACAGTGGATGTCTGCCTTGAGGAGAGGCCGCTGTGGATAACCGAAGTCAACTGGCCGCTTAAAAATACCGGGAAATACTCGCCGGCTTCGGGCAAGCCCAATGTGACAGAAGACGAGCAGGCCGACTATTTGGTCCGCTATTATGTTTTGTGTTTAGCGACCGGTTTTGTTGAAAGGATCTACTGGTGGCAGCTTGTGGCTCCCGGATACGGTTTGATCGTCAGCCGGGAGGAGCCTTGGAGAAAGAGGCCAAGTTTTTTTGCATTTAAGACGATGGTTTCCATGCTAAAAGACAGTGAATTTCAAGGGACAATCCCCCACCCGATGGCTGAAATATTTGTTTTTCACAGAGACGGGGAAAATTTTGTGGTGGTCTGGACTAAAGATGAATCAAATTGGGGAAAGTTTTTGGCTTTGGATTCCTTTCTCCCGGGACAGGTGGATCGGGTCGTGGGCCGTGATGGGGAGGACATTCCGGTTCAAGACGGCCAAATTGAGATCAACGGCAGCCCGAAATATGTGTTTTATAAAGAGTAGAAATAATGCCTTTTGATAAGAATGAAGTGGCTGACTACGAAAAAAAGCGCTACCGCGGATTAGATCAGAGGATCGTTCATTCGCGTGAACAGAAAATCCTGAGGAAAATCTTTGATAGAATTGGCGAGATTTCAGGATTAACCTTAGATCTTCCCTGTGGATACGGAAGGTTTTCCGATTTTCTTCTTGAGAGGGGATTAGGGTTAATAAACTGCGACATCTCCCACGCTATGGTCGAAAGGGCCAATGAGCGAATCTCAAAACTCACGCCATCTAACGGGAGCGGTGCTGTGGCCGATGCAGCTTCAGGCTTGCCTTTTAAAGAGGCCATCTTTTCACTCGTGTTCTCCATGCGGTTTTTTCATCATGTCCACCACAGCGAAGACCGCAAAAAAATCCTTCACGAGTACAGCCGTGTGACTTCCGGATGGGCCGTTCTCTCCTACTACCAGACGAATGTCCTTCACAAAATCCAGAGAACATTCCGCCGAAAGATAAAAAAAACACCCACGCGGATAAATATGATTACAAGACAGGAATTTCAAGGTGAAGCGGAGGAGTCGGGATTTGAAGTTGTTTCTGTCTTTCCCTTATTCCGTGGAATTCACTCCCAGCATATAGCCCTTTTGAAAAAGGCTAGAACCAGAACTTGATTCCTACCTTGAGTGAAACACCCGAAAAATCGATGAGTGCCTCTTTGGCATCCGTGACCCAGGCTTCTGTGGGTTTTCTTTCGCGGATGTAAAGAAGCGGGACGGTTTTATCGAGGCCAACCTGTGATTTGTAAAAAAACAGAGGGCCTGACTCTGAGTAAGCATAACCAGTGGACTCCTTGTAGGTATCCGTGCCCTTGAATCCATCGATTTTAGCGTAGTGTCCCACGGCTTCGACAAACAGCATGGCAAATGGAGCGATCTCATATTCATATCCCACGCCGCCCAGAAATCCGATTCCCTGGGCCTTGGCGCTGCCGCTCCACTGCTGCCAGAAGTCCTCGGTCTGGTACCGGTAGTAGTAGTTGGCTTTGGCAAAGTAGTATTCGATACCAACCTTGAGAAAGATGAAGGGTGCGGGATGGGCTGTGAAAGAGATACTGATGGGCATGGCGTCGACTCTTGGTTTGGCGGAATAAAAGTCAAAAGAATCTGTCCTATCGAATTTGACCGCACTTTCCATTTCGCCCCGGTAATAGTCGAGTCCGATTCCGATCGAGATATTGTTAGCAAGGGGAAAAAACACTTCAGTGCTGGCAAGGTAACTGAGATGGAGGGGTTTGACTTTGTATGTGCCGCTTATCCCGAGAGTTTCCCTGTAGAAATCGGCTAAACCTTTGGCGCCTTCATTGAGCTGCCCGCCAACAACATAGTTGCTGCCTACGGAGAATCTGAAACCAAAGCTCTTTTTAACTTGTTCGGTGGGGGTTGTCTGCGCTGGTTGAGGTTCTTGTGTTTCCGGTTTTTTGATTATTGGCTTGACGGGCCTTTCTCTTCGAGGCGTTGTTTTTTTTCTCCTGGGTGTATCTTCTTCAATGGGTTTGATTATTTTCTGTGTGACTTTTTCAACGGCTCCTTCGGTTATGATCACAAGACTTTCATGGACGTAGCCCGTTGTGGCTACACCTGAATCTTTGAGGAAGATGACCCGGAACCAGTCGCCCTGTCTGCCGAGAGCTTCGATGATTTCGTTTTTTTCGGCCTGGCGGATGATGGGGCTGTCGATGGCGGGCTGCTGACGGATATTGGCCATATCGGCAACGACCCTGAGCTTGATTTGGGTGTCCTGGGAAAAAAAGAGTGAGGGGAAAAGGAGGAGGAGAGAGATAATGATTATATGTATTCTACGTGTTCTTCTTTTCATAAATATGGCTGTTATCTTTTATATCCTCTTTCATTATAACAATCCAGATATATGGACACAATATTTTTTTCCCATGTCATCGGCGGCTTCCTGTGCCTCCGTTCCGTGCTCCGTGTATTTTACTAACACATAATGGAAGAGAACAAATTGATTTTAAAGGGGGAGTTTGTTATTATTTTATCACTGGGTTTGAGATGAGCTGGACGAATCTCTGACGAGGAGAGTGAGCAGATGAAAAGACTGACATACAAAATTCTTTTAAGAGAAGAACCTGAAGGTGGTTACACGGTTTTAGTTCCATCTCTTCCTGGCTGCATTACGTATGGGGAGACGATTGAAGAGGCTAAAAAAATGGCCTTGGACGCAATCACAGTTTATCTGGAGAGCCAAAAAAAGCATAACGAACCAATCATAGATGACACAGGAGTAATCGAAGATACTTTGAGTATTTCCCTTGCCTAAACTTCCTTCTTTAACTTCCAAAAAAGTTATAAGAATTCTTGAAAAAAACGGATTTCTTCTTGATCACAGCTCTGGCAGTCATTATGTCTTTCTCCATCCAATCAAAAAATTGAGAGTCGTTGTTCCCTATCATAGAAAAGATCTTCCCAAGGGAACTCTGATGTCAATTTTGAGGCAAGCTGAGATTGACAGGGAAGATTTATAAAATTTGCCAATTAACCGAGAGACATGCTAAGATTAAAAAAAAACAGCAAGGAGAAATATCATGAGTCGTGGGTTTGGAAATAAACGAAATGTCATCTTTCTCACGGTCCTTCTCTGTCTGGTCTTTGCGGTGTTGCTTGTGGCCAAGGATCAGGCCAAGATCCAGTTTACCAAGGAGAAGCATGATTTTGGGAAAACCGAACAGGGTAAGGTTCTCACCTATGCCTTTAAATTTAAAAATGTCGGGGATGCCCCCCTCACTATAAAAAATGTCAGTACCACCTGTGGGTGTACGGCAGCCGTTGTCAAAGGAAAAAAACTTGGGCCGGGAAAAGAAGGGGAGATTAAGGTCACCTTTAATACGGCAGGTTACGGAGGCAATGTTGCCAAATATATCTATGTCGAGACAAACGATCCCACCGCTCCTCGAAAGCAGCTGACGATTGAAGCGGCTATTGATGTGCCTCCGGCACCCCGGGTAGAGCTCGACAATTACACCCTAGATATGGGCTTAATCCTCGATACGGAAGCGATCGAGACAAAGACCCGGATCAAAAACACCGGAGAGCTGGAGCTGTTGGTAGAATTTGCGCACAAGGATGCCAAGTTCTATCAGGGAAGCAAACTGATCAAATCCAAGATCAGCGTGGCCGCAGGAAAATCGACGGATATCACCATTAAAATGCCTGCACGGGAACGGACAGGCCTGCTCCGGGAATATGTGATGATCAAATCAAATGACAAGAGGCGGCCGACTCTTTCCCTCTATCTGTCCGGCTACTCGATAACCACAAAACAGCTTAAGGAACTTTTTAAAAAATACGAAAGTGTGTTAAAATAGACAGATGCTGCAAGCCAATTTTTTCTACGCTCTTGCCAGGATTCTTAATTTTGTCGTTTCAGCCTATACCATTGTCATTGTTTTTCGTGTCATTTTATCATGGATCCAGATTCCTTCCCTGCGCCCGGTGGCGGTCATTGTCTATAAGCTGACAGAGCCTCTGCTCAAGCCTATCCGCAAGTATGTCCCCCCTCACAAGATGGGAGGACTGGATGTAAGCCCCATGATCTTGCTGATTATCCTCATGTTTATCAATTCCTTTGTGATCCGGACGCTTATGCAGTATGCGACGCGCCTTCCCCGCCCCGGATTTTGAAGTACATCAAAGTTGAAGTGCAGCCGAAGGCAAAGAAGGTGGGGGTGGAGAAGATAGATGAGGACACCTACAAAGTCCGAGTGCATGCGGCACCGGATAAGGGGGCTGCTAATAAAGAAGTTATTTCCGCACTTGCCGATTATTTCGATGTTCCCCCTTCAACGATAAAGATTGTCCGAGGCCAAACCTCCCGTAACAAACTCATAGAACTGTCATCGCGAACGTAGTGTGGCGATCCTGACTTGCGAGGCGATCTCTCCTTTTCTTTTTTCTTCTTTTTTGATAGAAGGAAGGCATGGAACTCTATAACCTGGTTAGCTTTTTTGGGATTTTTATCATCGCCTTTTTGGCCTGGTTGTGTTCGTCCAACAAACGCATCATCAATTGGCGGCTTGTCCTCTGGGGGATTGGGATTCAGCTCGTCTTTGCCTTTTTCATCTTTGTTATCCCTATAGGCAGCAAGGTCTTTTTGTTTCTCAATAACATTGTTGTCTCTGTCCTCGACACGTCCAAAGCGGGATTGGAGTTTTTATTTGGGCGACTGGCTCTTTCTCCCGGCACGGTCAATGCCGATGGTGAGGCCTCGATCGGTTACATTCTTGCTATTCAGGGGCTGCCCACAATCATCTTTTTTGCGGCTCTTGTGGCGGCACTCTACTACCTCAAAGTGATGCCCCTTATCATCCGTGGATTTTCATATGTGTTTACAAAATTTATGAGAGTGAGCGGTGCGGAGGCGTTGAGTGCATCCAGCAACATCTTTGTCGGGGTGGAATCCGCCCTGATTATAAAACCCCATCTTAAGGATATGACAAAGTCGGAGCTTACGACGATTTTGGCTGTATCTATGGGAACGATTGCCTCCACAGTGCTGGCCATCTATGTCTCATTCCTTCATGGAGAGATGCCTACCATTGCCGGGCATTTGATTTCAGCCTCAGTCATCTCTGCTCCTGCCGCCGTGGTGCTCTCCAAACTGATCGTTCCTGAAACAGAAACGCCCAAAACTCTCGGGCTCAACGTCAAACCCCACTACGAACGGGAAGACAACCTGATCATGGCTATCATTAACGGTGCCTGGAGCGGGCTGAGGCTTTTAGGGGGGATAGTGACCCTGCTCATCGCTTTCCTCGGGATTCTGGCTTTGATAGATTTAGTACTTGGGGTGTTCGGAGGCTATCTCAACGGCTGGTTTAACTGGAATTTTGACTGGACGCTTCAGGCTATGCTGGGCTATATTTTTTATCCTTTAACGCTCATCCTGGGTGTTCCTCCGGCCGATGCCATGGAGATTGCCCGGATCATCGGAGAACGATCGGTCACAACAGAATTGGTGTCCTACAAGCATCTGGCCAAGCTTTTATCGGAAGGAACGCTGATCCATCCCCGCTCGGCCATTATCGCGTCCTATGCCCTTTGCGGGTTTGCGCATATTGCGTCTCTGGCCATATTTGTCGGAGGTGTGGGGGCATTGGCTCCGGAAAGGTTAAAAGATCTGTCCCAGATGGGATTTCGTGCACTCCTGGCGGCAACGCTGGCCTGTTTAATGACCGGAGCCGTTGCCGGGACCTTCTTCACTCAGGGTTCCATTCTCCTCGGCAAGTGAGGGTGGGGGTGCTTTGGAGAGACTGACTCCTTCTACACTCGCAATAATCAGTCCCACTATTAAAATCGGGATGAAATTGATCCCGTGCAGTACAAATGCAAATGACAGAGCTTCGCTTTTGGGGACGGCAAACAACCCGAGCGACAGCTGGCAGAGCCAGTGGTAGGTGCCAACATAGCCTGGAGAGGAGGGTACAATCACACTGATGGTGGTGATCACGAGGACAACCAATGTGGCCGTCCATGGCAAATTATATTGGGACACAAAGTCAAATGCATAAAAACTCATATAAAGGACGGCACCGTAGCCGGCCCAGATGAGAAGAGATAAAACGGCCGTGATCACATAATGGCGCCAGTTCTTGAGTCCCACCACTCCGTCGAAAAATGAGTGGAACAGTCCATCCACTTTTGATGATATTTTTTTTGGCAGGGGCTTGAGGAGCTTGTTCACTAAACGCAAAGATGCATCGCGATTCCGTTTCATAACGATAAGAAGGACGAGCAGGATTACCACTCCGGCAAATGTTGCATAACCGCTTTTTGTAACCCAATCCGGGAAGGGAAAGACCACAATTGTCAATGCCATAAGAAAGAGCAGTGTGAAAATATCGATGATCCTTTCAGTGACGATAGTTCCAAAAACCGAGCTGGCTTTGATCTTACTCTTTCTTCCAAGGACATAGGCACGCAAAAATTCACCGAGGTGAGCAGGTGTAAATGTGTTGGCCATGTAGCCGATCATAAGTGCGGAGAATAGGTGCTTGGTTTTGACCTTTTGAATGGGGGCCATGAGATAACGCCAGCGGACGGCCCGTATCCAGTGGCTGAAGAAAAGAAAGACAAGGGCGAGCCCGAGATACCAGTAGTTGGCGCTTTTAAGTGCCGCCCACATCTGCGCAAAATTCACTTTCCGGAACGCAAAATACATGAATACCGCGCCGAGCAGCAGGCCGAATACGAGTTTGAGGTGATTCTTTTTCAGCATGATATATCCCACATAATATAGGGGATTCCCCTGAGGGATGCAATGAAATTTTTGCGATGACATGTAATGACACAAAAAGCGCCTGTTGTGCGTCTATACATGTGCTGAGGGCATTTCCCTTGTGTTTTTCCATGATCCTGATAAAATATTCGTGACACCGTGAAAAAAGCATTAAACTAGAAACTGGAAGACTAGAAGACTAGATGACTAGACAGGAGAATTAAATGGGCGTTTTCTTGAAAAAAATTCTTTGGGTCACAGACTTTTCGGATGAAGCACAAGAAGCCTTTGTCTATGCCAAACTCTTTGCCAAAACGTTCAATGCCAAATTGATAGCCCTGCATGTTGTCCCGGATTTTTCACCAACTCTCTACAGTATGACAGCCGTCATCAAAAGCGAACTCACCAAACGGCTTACGGAAATGAAAAAAGAAGCCGAACGCAAACTCACCATACTCCAGAAAAAACAGCAGTTCGAATTCAAAAGCATCGTCCTTGAGGGCAATGCTTCCAAGAAGATCATCGAGACCTCCGAGAAACAGAAAGTGGACCTGATCATCATGGGGAAAAGAGGAACCTCAGCCATCGAAAAACTCTTTATAGGAAGCGTCACTAACCAAGTTCTGAGAAACTCTACAGTTCCCATCCTGCTGACCAAGAAGAGAACCGGAAAACCCGTCTTTAAGAAAATCCTTGTGCCCACAGATTTTTCCAAACAGGAAGAGGTGGAAAGGGATTTCGCATGGAAACTGGCCAAGGGGCTGGACTCCGACATCACACTTCTCCATGTGCTGGAGCTCCATGACTACGAATTTTCTCCCCGTGCTTTGGACGACATGTTTGATTCTGTCCTCAAAAGGCTCAAAAGACGTAAGGCATCGGAAAAAGAGGATATCCGTGTCACTGAAGATGTCTATCGGGCCATCAATGCCTCTCTCGGTGTAGTGGACTATGCCGACACCCAGAAATTCGACATGATCGTTATCTCCACCTGTGTGCACAGCAAGTTGGAGCGGTTTTTTCTTGGAAGTACAACTGAAAAGGTCATCTCCTACAGCAATATCCCGATCTTTGCCATCCCTCCGGCGCATTGTCTTAAGTGAAGAATAGCTACAGCAAAATAGACTGGATCGCATTCAACCGGGTTTTCGCCGGTGATTTAAAATCGGCGGAAAAAATTTACAAACACTTCTCGTCCATCCACAGAGCCTGCCGGGCCTCTCCCAGGGAGATCATTGCTCTGGGTATCGACTCCCAAAGGGCGAAAGAATTTACCTCACAAAAGAATCTGGACCTGGCTGCAAAGGATGTTGAATGGTGCAGACAAAAAGGATATTCTGTCCTGACTCCGGAGGACAGTAATTATCCTGAAACTCTGAGGGAAACTTTCGATCCTCCATTCGTCCTCTATATTGCAGGACGTGTCGAGGTGTTAAAGAAATCTTCCGTTTCCATGGTGGGAGCCAGAAAACCGACGACTTATGGACGGGCCGTGGCCGACAAATTGGCACGGGATCTGGCCGCATGTGGATTGGTAGTTATCAGCGGGATGGCCCGGGGTATCGATTCGATTGCCCATTGGGGTGCTCTAAAAGAAGGACAAACAGTGGCTGTTTTAGGATCGGGGTTCAAGGACATATATCCTCCGGAGAACAAAAAATTGATGAATACCATTGCAGAAAAAGGTGCGGTGATTACGGAATTTCCGCTCATGACCTATCCGGCTCCCCAACATTTCCCGCAGCGCAACCGTATTATCAGCGGCATGTCTCTGGCCACAATTGTTGTCGAGGCCACCAAGAGGAGTGGATCGTTGATTACGGCCCGGCTGGCTCTGGAACAGAACAGAGAGGTGATGGCCGTTCCCGGAAATATCACTTCAAGCCTCAGTCTTGGGACAAACTGGCTGATTAAAGAAGGCGCCAAATCGGTGGATAGCTGGGAAGATGTCGTGGAAGAGCTTCCCTCCCCATTAAAGGAGGAGATTTTTAAAAAAAAGAAAAAGCAAGTGGAGGAAGCCCCCAAACTCAATGAAAAAGAGACTAGGATATATGAGCGGTTGACGGTGGATAAAGAAAAGCATATCGATGAACTTGTGGTCAGCTGCAACTTCTCTGTTTCGGAAGCTTTGTCTTCTCTCTTGAATTTAGAATTAAAAGGACTTATTATCCAGTTGCCTGGAAAATATTTTATGAGGAAATTGTGATGGCAAAAAAATTAGTGATAGTTGAATCACCGGCAAAAGCGAAAACCTTGGGCCTCTATCTCGGCGGAGATTATGATGTAAGAGCATCAATCGGGCATATCCGGGACCTTCCCAAAAATAAATTGGGCGTGGATATCGAAAATGACTTCCAGCCTGAGTATAAGATCATTGATAATAGAGAGAGTGTGGTCAGGGACCTCCAGAAAGCGGCGAAAGCCAGCAGCTCAATTTTTCTCGCGGCCGATCCGGACAGAGAGGGGGAGGCCATCTGCGGGCATTTGCAGTCCGTTCTGGAAGACTACAACTCCAATATCTTCCGTGTGCTCTTTCACGAGATAACTAAGAGTGCCGTCAAGGAAGCCTTCGATCATATTGGGCAGCTCGATCAGGGAAAAATAAAGGCCCAGCAGACACGCCGGATACTGGACCGTTTGGTCGGATACCTCATCAGTCCTCTGCTCTGGAAAAAAATCGGCCGGGGACTGAGTGCGGGACGTGTGCAGTCTATAGCGGTGCGTCTAATCTGTGAGAGGGAACAGGAGATCAGGGATTTTGTGGCCGAGGAGTTCTGGACGATAGGGGCCAATCTCAAGGCGGAAAATCCACCCGAATTTAAGGCAAATTTGGTCAAAATCGATGGGAAAAAGGCCAAAATTGAAGATGGAGAAAAAGCGCAGTCCATTGTCACAGATCTAAATACGCTGCCTTATATGCTCGATGATGTGCAGGTCAAAGCCAAAAAACGGAATCCCCCCCCGCCCTACATTACAAGCAGCCTGCAGCAGGACTGTTTCCGCCGGCTCAGATTTCCAGTCAGAAAGACCATGTCCGTCGCACAGAAACTCTACGAGGGACTCGAGATTGGAGATAAGGGGTTGACCGGGCTGATTACCTATATGAGAACAGATTCTTTCCGTGTGTCCGATGAGGCTGTGGACGGCGTGCGGAAGTATATTGAAAAAACATATTCACGGAAGTATCTACCGGGTACATCACGTGTTTATAAGAACAAAAAGAAGGCCCAGGATGCCCATGAGGCCATTCGGCCCACATCGTTTGACTGTCCCCCTGAAAAGGTTGAACCATATCTGACGAACGAGGAGTTTAGGCTGTATTCCATGATATGGAAGCGGTTTGTGGCTTCTCAGATGAATCCTGCCGAGATCGAGGAGACCGTTTTTGATATCAGTGCGGGGAAATATCTTCTGAAGGCTAAGGGAGAAGTCATTAAATTTGACGGTTTTTTAGTTCTGTCCCCTAAAAGAGACGAGATCGAGGACAAGGACGAGAAGGAAGAGAAGGACAATAAACTCCTGCCCAAAGCTTTGCCCGGTGAGAAACTTGAATTTTTAAGTCTCGAATCCAAACAGAACTTCACTCAGCCTCTGCCGCGCTACACTGAGGGCAGCCTGGTCAAAGAGCTCGAAGCGAGAGGAATCGGCCGGCCAAGCACTTATGCGCCCATAATTGCCACCATCCAGAGCCGTGATTATGTGGTGCGGGAGAAGGGGAAATTTATTCCCACCGAGATTGGTCTTTTTGTCAACGCCTATTTGATCAAAAATTTTCCGAATCTAATGGAGTTCAAATTTACAGCCAATCTGGAGGAAAAGCTGGACCTCATCAGCGAGGGGGAACAGGATTGGCTGGAATATTTAAGGTCGTACTATGTGCTCCTCGATAAAGACTTAAAAGAGGCGGGAGAGGACGAGGGAGTGCGCGGCACGGGGATTCCGCTTGAGGAAAAATGCCCCGACTGCGGGAAAAAACTTGTGATCAAGGAAGGGCGGTTTGGCCGTTTTAAGGCGTGCTCGGGATACCCGGACTGTACGTTTAAGGAGAGCATTCAGAAAAAAGAGGTCAAGGAACTCGATGAGGAATGCCCGAAGTGTGGATCCAAGATGGTTATGCGCCATGGGCGATACGGGCCTTTTGTGGCCTGTTCCAACTATCCCGAATGCAAATATATAAAAAGCAAAATAAAAGATACGGGGATTAAATGTCCTGAAGAAGGTTGTAATGGAACGCTCGTGGAGAGGAAGACGCGGAAGGGGAGAATCTTTTACGGATGCAGCAGTTATCCCAAATGTAAATATGCCACATGGGATGAACCCGTGGACCGGCCCTGTCCGGAATGCGAGCGGAAGTTTGTGCTCAAGAAGAGTCCGATAAATGGCCAGCCTCATTTTTACTGCGGGAAAGAGGGATGCAGCTACAAGGAAGACACCGAAAACGAAAAGCTCTGGGAGAAGAAGAAAGAAGTGTAAAGAAAGGATTATGGATTATGGAAGAAAAACACTCGACCCCTTGAACCCTCGAACCCTCGAATCCTTTTCACTAAATTATTAGATGAGTATAGACAAAGAACTTACTCAATTTCTCTCCTTTCTCAAACACGAAAAAAATGCTTCGCCTCACACGATCGCCAGCTATAGGCGCGATATCCATCAGCTGTCGCTGTTTTTAAGCGAAAAAAAAGTCTCCTTGACCATGGTGGATAATGTAGTGCTGCGGTCTTTTCTGGCGACTCTCTATGAGAGAGAAATCAAAAAATCTTCGGTGGCGCGCAAGCTGGCCGCCATGCGGTCTTTTTTCAAGTACTGCATCCGGATGAAGTGGATAAATGATAATCCCGCCAAAGTGGTGGCCACACCCAAGCTGGACAAATACCTCCCTTCTTTTTTGTCGGAAGCTGAGGTCGACGCCTTTTTGGATCTTCCCCAGTCGGATAGACCTCTGGATTTAAGAGATAGGGCCATACTTGAGCTTCTCTATGCTACCGGCCTGCGCGTCAGTGAGCTGATCGGAATTAGTCTTGAAGATGTCATCTTCAAGGAGCGGCTCATCAGGGTGATGGGAAAGGGGAAGAAGGAAAGGATAGTTCCCTTCGGCAGAATGGCGGAAGACAGTCTAAAAAACTATATTCGGGCCAGGGTGTTTATCTTTAAGGGGAATATCGATGCGCAGGCACTTTTTCTCAACTACCGCGGAGAAAGACTGACATCACGGTCGGTCCAGAGGATTGTCGATAAGTATATCGAGACCTCGGCCATGAGGCGGAAGATCAGCCCCCATTCCCTCCGCCACTCCTTTGCCTCCCACCTTTTGAGCCGGGGCGCGGATCTGCGTGCAATTCAGGAGTTTCTCGGCCACGAAAGCTTAGCTACAACCCAAAAATACACCCACGTGGACCTCAAACGCCTCCTTGAGGTCTACCGAAAATCCCATCCCCGCTCTTAACTCCAAAAGTTGACAGATATAAGAGGAAAGTGTCAACGTCAATTCACATCGCAGCCTATTGATACATTCGTAACGTATTGAAATTAAATAAAATACGTTTTATTCTAAGTTGGTCCGGAAGTTGCATTACATTTGGTGATAGGAGGTTCACATGAAAAAATATTTAGTTAAAGGTATGGTCTTGAGTCTCGTTCTGGCGGTTGCTTTGACGGCTTTTGTTCCGCTTGAAAGCTATGCGGCGTCCCAGACATCGACAAAGAAGATCAATATCAACACGGCTACGCTGACCGAGCTTCAGGAACTGCCCAGGATTGGAGAAAAAATCGCTCAGAGGATTATCGATTTCCGCAAGGAAAACGGAAAATTCATGAGCACGACGGATCTGTTGAAGGTCAAAGGTATCGGTGAAAAGATATTTGATTCGCTCAAGGATCGGATCACGGTCTAAATATCGCAACCTGGATTATAACTAGGGATCAACCTCTAAAATCAGGGGTTGATCCCTAAATAATCCTTTAGAAAAGTTTTAAGTTTGAAAAGGGCTTGGCCACGGTGGCTGACCTTGTTTTTTTCTTGATTAGAAAGCTGACCGAATGTCCTATTGAGAGGGGGATAAAAAAATAGAGGATCATATCCGAATCCGTTTTCTCCTCTTCTCTCTCGGGTAATTGTTCCCTCTACCCGTCCTTCAAGCTCGGTGATCACAATGCCTTTTTGAGAAAGGACCATAAACGAGACAAACCGGGCTTTCCTCTTGCTGTCAGGGACCTGCTCTAGTAAAGATAGGACCTTGTCATTATTTTTTTCATCCGAGGCGCCCGGATCGGAAAAGCGGGCGGAAAGCACTCCAGGAGCTCCATTTAAGTATTCAATTTCCAGGCCTGAATCTTCGGCCAGTGTGATCCCCTCCCATTTTTGACTGTAGAAAAGACTTTTCCCTCTGGCATTGTCCAGAAAGGTTTCCCCTGTTTCCGGAAAAGACTCAAAGATTTTGAGATCGGCTAGAGATAAACTGCGAACGGGAAACTCTGAGAGTTCCACTTCTATCTCTCTTTTTTTTCCCTGGTTTGTGGTTGCGACGAGAAGAGGTATTTCAGTCAACGGTAATCTCAAGAATGTCTTTGTGATTAATTAGTCCCAGGTGAAACTTCTGTTCGCTTTCCTCTGTTGAGGGAAAGGCCAGGGATATTAACGCCATTTCTTCTTCTTTTTTGTACTTGATTTCTTTAAATTTAATGCCTTCATGAATGGCAATCTTTTTCACATCCATTATCACCTGCATGGGAGCCGCTGTTTTTAGGCGGTAGCGGTAAAGTGATCTGGTGAGAAACCGGTCTTCAAACACGCGGAAAATAATAAGGGTCAAGATGATCACAGCTGTGTAGATAAGGGCGATGATAAAAAATCCGGCTCCGATAACCAGTCCTAAACCCGCAACAGCCCACAGTGTGGCCGCTGTAGTCAGGCCCATAACCAACCCTCTTGCCTGGATGATCGAACCGGCACCAATAAAACCCATTCCGGTTATGACAGCCGCAGCGATTCTTGTGAAATCACCCCCACTCCCCCGGCCTTCGAGCAGCAAACCCGACAGAATCATCACCATCGTCGAGCCGATGCAGATCAGGATATTTGTCCGGAAACCGGCAGGTTTATGACTGGACTCCCGTTCCAGCCCGATCAATCCACCCAGCGCCACAGCCAGGAGGAGTTTTAAAAAAATCTCTGTAATATCCATTGTGCTTTCTATTCCAAACATATTTTTAGAATCTCCTTTTACTGACCAATTTTATCGAAGAAAGAGGCGATGAAGAAGACCACCACAAGAAATAAGGTATAGAGCGCCCATTTGGGCCGCTTGAGCAGGCTTTCCGGTTCTTCCATAACTCCTTCTTCCTTCATGATTTTTCTGAAAAAGAGAAAGATGTAATAGATGACAAAGGGAGAAAGGATGTAAAACGACTCCAGTTTAAAAGACCAGGCAAAGAGGAAATAAGAAGCAAAAAACACGGCCGTGCTGGCCTTCATCCCCCAAATCAGAGAATTTTCTGAATATTTTTTTAAAGATGTCCTGTAATGGCCCACAATTTCTCCTAGAGACCGGAATTCCGACAGCCTTTTGCCCACCCAGAAAAAATTCCCGAACGCCCACCAGCACAGGAGAAGCGAAAGAGGCGGGAAGGCCCCGGTGGAGGCAAACGCAAACCATCCGATGAGGAACCGAATGGGATTGTTGGCCGATTCCGAGATGGAGTCCAGGAAGGGTATGTCTTTTGTTCGAATCGGCGGGATGTTGTACAGGAAGCCCGCGATAAGAAGACCTAGAAGAGAATAGAAAAATGGTCTGCAGAAGAGCAAATAGGCTGCGGTCAAGCTTATGGCCGTCAGCACGACTCCAAGAAAAAGGAAGGGGATTCTTTTAATTTCGCCGGAGATTAATGGCCGGCTGCGTTTTTCGGGGTGATGGGCATCAAATGGGGCATCGGCAATTTCATTGATGACGTAATTGGCGGACGAAATGGTCCAAGTAAGGACAAATGCCAGGATGGATTTCCAGGCGAAGTCAATAATCGGGGTCACGGGGATAAGATCCCGGTTCAAAAAGAAAAAGGCCGAGATTCCAACATAGATGGCCAGACTTCTGGGCCACCGTGAGAGTCTCAGGGCTTTAATATAAGCTTTCATTCCGGCGGTTCTTTATATTCACTGTCCTTTTTAGCATAAATCTCCATGGAATCGGACAATGCTAATTTTATAGAAATATTCTTCCAAAACATAGCCATACGAGTATTTTTTATCAAAAAGTGAAGCCATTTTTTTCTTGAGAAAAGATAGTGGGCACTGAAGGTCCAGGCATATTTTTTTTTGTTAACAATTGTAAATCCGGTGAGGTCGAGGAGTTTTTGGAGGCTTTTGGCCGTAAAATATCCCAGGTGTCCCGGACGGAAATGCCACCATTTAGCCCCGGCTATCCGGGAGGCGCGGCTTTTTATGTCGGGTGTGACGAGACACAATATTCCTCCAGGCTTTAAAATTTCCAAAGCCTTTTGGGCGACTTCCAGAGGGTTGGACATGTGCTCGACAATATCGATCATAGTGACTACGGTATAATGGTTGGCCGGGAGAGAGGTCTCTTCGAAGGAGCCTTGCACGATGTTTAAGCCGTATTTTTCTTGAGCATATTTGACAGCCCACGCACTGAGCTCGATGCCGTCAGCGTCCCAACCGCGGTCGCGGGCCAGATGGATAAAAATCCCCGTGGCGGCCCCCACATCGAAGAGAGATCCTTTTTGCGGGCATATTTTTTCGAGACGGGAAAGGATCTTCGTGAAATTTTTTGCTCTTCCTTCAGCCTCTTCCTCATAGAGGGGGTCTTCCACCTGGCTGTAGAGAGTCTGGATATAGGAAGGCCTGGGTGCAGGATTGGCAAACACATGACTGCAGGTTTGGCATAGGCTCAGATCCCAGGTTTTCCCGTATTCGCTGTCGGTGATTTTAATCTGTTCTGCGCTTATCTCCCTGATTTCGAAGGTGCTCTGTTTAAAAGATTCTAGTGCAGAGTTCGAGCAGACCGGACAAGTTGAAAGTGTTTCAAAGTTGTCCTGCCCGATGACCGTGCCCCCCATATTAGCGGTTCAGGAAGTGCTCAAACCAGAAATCGACATAATGACGGTTGAAATGGGCGCGTGTCTTTCCGCCAAATCCATGCCTTTGGTTGGGATAAATCATAAATCCGAACTGCTTGCCTTCATCCATGAGCTTGGTTATAAGATGAATGGTATTCTGCATATGCACATTGTCGTCCATTTCGCCGTGGGCCATAAAAAGGACACCCTTGAGGTTTTTGGCATGTGTCATGGCGGAGCCGAAGGCGTACCCGTCCTTGTTTTCGAAGGGGCGGTCCATGTAGCGCTCTGTATAGACCGAATCGTAGAGTTCCCAGGCCGTAACCGAGGATCGGGCATAGCCGTGGGTGAAGTAGTCGGCGCCGTATGTCAAAGCCATGCAGGTGGCATACCCTCCGTAGCTTCCGCCTGTGATTCCGATTTTATCCTTATCGATAAAAGGCTGCTTGTGGAGCCATTTGACGGCTTCGATCAGATCATGCATCTCCCACTTTCCTAAGTTCCTGTGCATGAGCGCCATACCTTTTTTGCCAAATTTTTCCCGAGCCCCTGTGATCGACGGCTATGGTGATGATGCCTTCCTGAGCAAAATATTGATGGGACAGAGACGCGGGGGAGTTGGAGACCGATCCTGATCCCGGGCCGCTGTAGATCGAAAAAATGATGGGGTATTTTTTGGATTTGTCAAAATCAACAGGAAGAACCCAGGAGACGGGAAGATCCCATCCGTCTTCTGTGCGAATGGTGAAGAGTTCCTTTTTGGCCAGGTTGTATTCGTCCATAAGGGCTGTGCGGCTGTTTCCGAGACTTTTGATGTGCTTGCCGTCTGTTCCGTAGAGATCCATTTTGGTCACGGTGGTCACATTGGAAAAACTGTCGATATAATAGCTTCCCCCGGTGGAAATATTGGCTCTGTGTGATCCGGCCTCTTTAGTGAGCTGTTTGAATCCCGAGCCATCCAGGTTGACCGTAAAGAATTGGCTCTCGGTCATTTCCCCCTTTCTGCCGCTGAAGAAGATGCGCTTATTTTTTACGTCTACAAGGGAGGGCCGGCTGGCTGACCATTCGCCTTCGGTGAGGCGTTTGATGAGATTTCCTTCAAGGTCGTAATAATAGTTGTGGCTCCATCCGTCCTTGTCGCTGTTGAGAAGAAATCCGCTGCCGTCCTCGAAAAAATACAAACTGGAGAAAAAATCGACCCATGAGGACTGCTTTTCGTCATAGATTTCCTTTTTCTTTCCGGTCTCGAGATCCATGGTATAGATTTTGATATTGTCCTGCTCACGGTTCATCCACTGAAATGTCAGCTTCGATGAATCGGGCAGCCAGATCGGAAAAGCCACATAGTGGTCGGCCTTTTCTTTAACATCGGCCCAGACAATATCACTACCGGAAGAGGAGACAACACCCAGCTTGACGTAAGGATTGGGATCGCCGGGTTTGGGATAACGTTCATTTTCGAGTTCGCCGTGCTGGCCCCTGGCTCGCGTGATACGGAAGATGGGCACCGGGCTGTCATCGAATTGAAGGAAGGCTAGTTTCCGGCTGTCCGGAGACCACCAGAACGCCCGATACCGGGATCCCCGCCCGAGGATTTCTTCATAGTAAACCCAGGAGGCCCAGCCGTTGTAGAGGGTGTCCGAGCCGTCCGCAGTGAGCTGATATTCGACGCCGTTTTCGATATCAAAAGAGAAGAGATCGTGATCTCTCGTATAGGCCACTCTCTTTCCGTCAGGGGAGAGTTGTGGATTGTTTTCCGGACCGAGGGTCGCCGTCAGTCTTTTGAATTTATTGGCTTTGACAGAGTAAAAATAAAGATCTCCTTGATTAGCATAGAGAAAACCTTCATAGTCTCCAGCCATTCCGATGTGTGAGGAGGCATTGAATCCCGTTGGAAGGGCTTTTTGGATGGGGCCATAGTCAAACAAAAGAGTTTGTTTACCCGATTTGAAGTGAACCTTAAAGAGCTTTAGGGCTTTTGTTTCCTCATCCGTTTCCGAAATGATGTAGTGTCTATCATCGGCCCAGCCGCGGATTCTGGGAAGAGATTGAGTGAGAGAAGGTCCGCTTCTTTCATAAACCATTTCATAGGTGAGTTTTTTTCCATCCTGGGCAAAAATAGGAGAAAAAATGACGAGTGAAAAGATTATTAAGAGGGCAGGGATCATATAAATGTTTTGACTCTTTTTCATACTACTCTCCTTCTGTTCAGGTCAAAGGATTTGTAACATTGCTTGCCCCCAAAGTCAAATTTTGGATTAAGTGGGGACAGTCCCCACTTTTTCGAAAAAGTGGGGACTGTCCCCACTTAATGCTAGAGAGAAATGTCCATTTTTTCGAGGATGAGTTCGGTGCCGTCAAGGGTTTTGATCCGGTTGGAGCCGCACTCCGTACAGACGAAAACAAGTTCGTCGGATGTATTTTCCTTCCCGCAGTCCATGCACCGGATTAAAAGGGGTACTTTCTCTATCTCAAGTGCAGCGTCAGAGGCCATTGTGTCCTTTTTGAAGATCTCAAAGGCTGTTTCCAGAAAATCGGGCACAACTCCCGAGAGTATCCCCACCTTGAGTTTAACAAAAGTGATCTTCTTACCCCCCTGCTCTTTGGCCTTTTCCTCCATGATCTCATACAGGTTGGCGATGATGGATAGTTCATGCATGTTTAGCCCTCAATTCTTCGAGCGAGGTCACAAGGATTTCTTTTTTTTTCATTTATTTTGCCATGGTGCGGAGTTCACTTTATTTCTTGTCCATTTTCTTTGCCTGACTTATTCATGAAATATTCCGACACCTTTATTAATCTCAAATAATATCAACTTTATAGCAATGTTTTCATTAAAATCAAGACCATCACTTTGTTTGTTGGATAATTTCTATCAAATGTCGGCATTTTTCACCCCAAAAGGGCGAACCGATCTCACCACATCTGCTTCGTTACTTCCCATTCGCGGTGGACAACCACAGCATCATGGGCAGATGCCTCGCATCTGTAGCGACCTCGGCTCGTGAATAATCCAGGTTAGTTAGTTTAAAATTTTGCAAGTCATTTTTCTCAATTGTGCGCCTTTATTTTTTTTGAAAAATATTCTGAAAAGGAGTCTTTTTAGGCTTGCAATTATGTTTAAGAAACATGTAAGATTTAGGACACACAAATAAAGTTATCCAGATAGGAGGAACAATGAACAGAAAAAATCTTTCTCTGATAGGGATTTTTCTTGTTATGGTCTTAATGCAGAGCTGTTCTTCGGATCCTGAAAGGAATCTTCTTGATAGGTATTTCGATGCAGATTCTCTAGGTGATATAGCCACAATGTCTGCTATGGCCATCTCACCTATTTCTATCAAGGCGGATTCGTATGAAATTCTATCGGTCACAGAGGAAGTTATCGAACCAGCGACACTCCCTGATTTAAATAAGAAATATCTCGACATCAAGAAACAGGTTGAAGATTCCATCGGGATCACTCTTGCAGCCAGCGATGAGCTGGATAATGAAAAGTTTGCAGAGGAAACAGCCCGGACTGCAGCCGCAAAAAGAGCGGCTCGCACGAAAGTGAGCGCGGCTCAAACCAAGTATGACGAACAGTATGAGAAGCACAAAAATATCCAGATAGAAAAAAATGATGCTGAGGCCGAGGCTCAAAAAGAAGAGGACATCACCCTTTTTTCCCTGGGTATCCAGGAGCTGCTCAATATCAGAGATCTGACAGGTGAGGTGTCCTTTAAAGAAGTCACTCTTCGAACAGTTGGGGATGAAGGCACTAAAGACTATAAGTTTTTTCTTCGGATGTACACTCTTCAAGATTTCCCAAAAGGGAGATATATCATCGTTTCGATAGTAGCTTTGGACTGATCCTTTATCTGATATTGACTCTTTTTGTCTTTTCCTTTATAAGTATATCTTTATTTTGTGCGGGCCGTTAGCTCAGAGGGAGAGCACCGGCCTTTTAAGCCGGGTGTCGCTGGTTCGAGTCCAGCACGGCTCACCACCCACCTGCGCCCCTGTCGTCTAGCCTGGCCTAGGACACCGCCCTTTCAAGGCGGCAGCACGGGTTCAAATCCCGTCGGGGGCGCTTTTTTTTTGCCTCCGTAAGATGATATAGAGGCTGATCCCGACGACACTGCCGATAAAGGCTAGAAATATCCCGATGTCAATCCAGCTTAGTGTCATTGGGGTTTCCCTTTGAAGATTTATCCCCCTCAATTTCCTTTTTGCGTTTCTTGTAGAAATAGATGAGCAAAACGGCCGGAGCCTGGTACAAGACGATGATGACCGGGGCGATGATGAGTATGTACATGTTGAAGTCAGGGATAAAAAGAAGGAAAAAGGCCAAAAATCCTCCTATGGAAAATATGATACTTCCCGTGATCCAGAGCGGAGCATAGAGCTTTTTTTTCACTGGGTATGAATATACTAAAAAAACCCCCCAAGCTCAATCGAGTGGAAAAGTCACGGTAAAATTTGTGCCGTGATCCACTTTGCTGTCGACCGCGATCTCGGCATTGTGGTATTCGGCAATCCATTTTACGATGGACAGGCCTAATCCGGCTCCTCCAGTTTCTTTGGACCGCGAAGGGTCCACGACATAAAACCGGTCAAAAATTAAGGGGAGAGATTTTTCCGGTATGCCGATTCCACTATCGTGGATTTGAAGCTTGGCCATATTCTTGTCTTTTTCGAGCTCAATCTCTATGTGGTTTCCAGGATTTGAATAGCGAATGGCGTTGTCAAGAATATTGGCCGTCATTCTTTCCAGGAGCTCCCGGTTCCCCCTGAATTGAACGGGTTTGATTTTAGCATCTATAGATATATTTTTGTTGGATGCGGAGGGACTGCGGAACTTAATGACCGCATTCAGCACTTCATCCAGATCGACGGTTTCTCTGCTTTTTGATCTGTCCATAGCTTCTACACGAGAGAGAAAGAGGAGGCCATCGATGAGTTTTTCCATCCTGTGTGATTCTTCCAGCACACTGTTGAGCGTTGTTACGTACTCTTTCTTTGGCCTGTCCTTCCGCAGCAGGACTTCGATCTCGCCGCGGATAATAGTCAGAGGAGTTCTCAGTTCATGAGAGACATCTCCGGAGAATTGACGGATTTTATTTATGGATTTTTCAAGCCGGGCGATCATACTGTTAAAGGTCTCTACAAGGGCTCCAATTTCATCTTTACGGTTTTTTGAGTCGATGCGCAGGGACAGATCTTCTGCCGTGATGTCCTCGGCTGTTTTAACCACACTTTTGACGGGATGAAGGGCCCTGTTGATGATGAAGCTGCCTCCAACCGAAGCGAGAAGCATGATGATCGATCCTGTCAAAATCATGACGAGCATAAGCTTGTTCATGGCAGCTGCGGTAGCTTCCAGGGACACCCCGACCTGAAGGATTCTTGGGCCTCTTACAGGGAAAAGAAACACGCGCAGCGGGTAGGAACTGAGCTGGTCCTCTTCGACGGTTCTAAAAATATAGCTGTCGATATCTGTCCTGTCCGCTCTAAAATAGGTCTGTGTGTCCAGTAAAAAAACGCCTTCAGGAATCCGCTCTGAACGGATGACGTTTTTCACACGTCTTGTTTCCCCTTCGCTGATTTCGACCATCTGGATATAGGGCTCGTATGAAGCGTATCTTTCCTCTGCTTTTTCAATCGCTTCCTCCCAGGTCACCTCTCTTGTTCTCCACCATTTTTCGTGGGCCTCATCGGCGATTTCCACAAGGGCCTTGTCGAGGTCATTCATAAGGCCCTCTTTAAATCCTTGATGGAGAAAGAGGCCCGCGAGGATGACGATGGCGCCCAGGATGACGATATACCAGACCGTCAGTTTGAATGTAAGAGACCGAAATCGTTTAATTTTCATCGATTTTATATCCCTGCCCTCGGACTGTCTTTATCAGCTTGACTTCGGCGTCTTTATCGATTTTCTCTCTAAGGTGATTGATGTACACGTTGATAAGGTTGCTAGTTCCGTCATAGTTTCTGTCCCATACATGATCGATGATTTTTGACTGCGACAGAATAATTCCCTTGTTCCTCAAAAGATATTCCAGGAAAGCGTATTCCTTGCCGGAGAGAGTGATGGGAGTTCCGCCCCGCTGGACGGTTCGCCGCAGGGGATCGAGCTCGAGATCAGCGACTTTTAACAATCCTGTCTTGTAATGCTGGCTTCTGCGTAAAAGAGCCCGGATGCGGGCCAACAGCTCCTCAAACGAAAACGGTTTGGTCAGATAATCGTCGGCTCCCTCGGAAAGCCCAATGATCTTGTCTTCGAGTGAATCTTTGGCTGTCAGCATGAGAATGGGGGTCAGCACATTGTTTTCTCTGAGTTCTCTGCATATGGTGAAGCCGTCTTTTCCCGGCAGCATGATGTCGAGGATGATGACATCGTAAGGGTTGACCTGGGCTTCATAGACGGTGTCTTCTCCATTCCTGCAGACATCGACGGCGTACTGCTCTTCCCTCAGCCCCTTTTGCAGGAAGGCGGCCACTTTTTTGTCATCTTCGACAATTAGGATTCTCATGATATCTTTGCTTATTCTGAGATAATAACATTCTTAAGTTTACTCTTTATCTTCCAAAATCTCCACGAAAGCGCGGCAGACCGAAACGTGGATTGACCACATTGCTGTAGACCGAGCCGAATGTGAACCGGATTCCTACGGAAATAGAATATTCGTAATCTGTCTGGAGCTCTTTTCTCGTCAACAGCACTTCGTCGATGGTGTAGTCGCCTAAGGGAAGGTTCAGCTGGTCACGGATCTCTTCATAACTTCCCCGTAAGGTTAAATCCAGCCCTTTGATAAGCCGAATGCTGACAGATCCTCGAAGCTCCAACCTGTTTTTACTGAAGTCGTGGAAATAGTGCGAACCTTCAAGTGATGCGGAAATATTTCCCCAGGGCTGTCTGAACTCTGCAATGAAAGTGAGGCTTTCTTTGAACAGTGTTTCTGCCATCTTTTCATAGATGGTTTCTTCGGTATAATTGGCATGATCCCACCCGACTCTGTACAACAAACGGAGCTGCTTCCGTGTGGATAGGGCATGAGGGAAAATACTGAATTCAAGGGCTGGAGTCACGCTGTAAAGGACATCCAGATTGCTGTAGGTCGAAGATTCCGCTTCTGCCCAACCGCCTACAGACCAGTGGTCGCTGATGCTTTTGACAACCAGCGCCGTAAAATTCTTTCGATCGGATGTGCTGATAATGGTCTCATCGTCGTATTCGTATGTTCTCCTATCGAAATCGGCAGAAAGGCCCAAACGAATTTTTATATCGGGGGTCACCTTGTTGGCTGAGACATTCAGATCCAGGGAGCTTGAACTCTTTTCACTCTGACCGCTTGTACGGCCGTTCAGATTGACGCTGAACACCCAGGTTTTCCATCGATCTTCAACAGCCATCGGTTCCAATTTCTGTTTAAAATCCAGGGTGATATATTCACTAATTGGGGACTCGACGATAAATGGAAAGATCCCTCTCTCCATCACTTCCACCTGAGATCGGCGTGTATCATCCCGTGTATCGGTAGGATTAGAGGAGTGGACCAGGGAATGTTCCGTGCCTTCAAATTTTTCCAATCCTATAAATGTGAAAGTGTATTCCCGGCCGCCGCTTCCCGTGGACTGCTGTGTGACCAGGACATGAATATCGGCTCCCTTCCGGTCGCGGACAAAATTGACGTATGTAATACTGTCCCTGAAAAAATCCCGGTCGCACATTCTGCAGTCGAGATAGACTTTAGGGGCCATTTTTTTTAACCCTTCCAGGTCTGATGAATTATTCTGGGCCATGATCAATGAAGATGAACTCAGTGTAAAAAAGAGCATCAAAGCTGCTGCTAGCATTTTCGACTTATACGTGTTCACTCAATTCTCCTTGTTGTATAAATAGGTATAATAACTCCGCATTATAACCGATTTCGGATTAATTAAAGATTAAAAATAGATTAAAAAAAATTAATGTTCAAAGAGGCCATTTATAGGAAAATGATGGTGGGCGGTATACTCTTCTTTTAAGACAAACTTCTCCCCATGTCACTGATATTCTATTTCTCTTGCTTCTTATTGATCTCTTCTTCCAGATAATATCTCAATGAGAATGTATAATCACTCCCCAATTCTCTATAAGATACACATTTCCCACAACCCCCACAACTCCATCCTTCTTTGGATTCTTCTCTCACCCAAATATTTAAAGGATGCTTGCAATCCTCGGATGATTTTTCATATTTTGTTTTTTGCTCGTTCATCTTGAACTCGTTCTCTTTATAGCACAGAAATAATCCAGAATCAAAATAAGCGTAAATGCTAAATACTTAAATTCTATTGCATATATTAATGAACGGCTCACCGAGGTGTCACAGGTTCGATTGAATTACGCTGAAATTATGGTATTAGAAAATATCTGGTGGGCGGTACTGGATTCGAACCAGTGACACCCGGCGTGTAAAACCGGTACTCTACCGCTGAGCTAACCGCCCTAAAACAAAGCCAGGCCTTGAAAACATGAATAACTTTTGGCGGATAGTATTGTAATCCCTCGCACAAAATTATTCAATCAAAATTGGGGTCCCAATATTGACATAAATAGAGGCATGTGTTACATTTAGGCTCCAATTATTTTATCTCAAGCGTAAAGGTAGAAAGATGTTTGCAGTCATAAAAACAGGTGGAAAACAGTATAAAGTTCAACAGGGAGACGTTCTTCAGGTTGAAAAGCTCGGTCTCGAGAAGGAAACGACCATAACTTTTGACGAAGTCCTTCTCATCGAAGACGGGAAAAAAACTCTGATAGGCACTCCTTTTGTTGATAAGGCAAAGGTTCATGCTGTTATCATCGAAAATTTCAAGGATGATAAAATCATTGTCTTTAAGAAAAAAAGACGAAAACAGTACCGAAGAACGCGCGGCCACCGTCAGGAATTATCGCGGGTCAGGATTGAAGACATAACCATCGGCGGCGCAGCTCCTAAAAAGACTCAACCGGCTGCCGCCGTTAAAAAAGAAGAACCAATAGAGACAAAACCCGCAGCCAAAAAGATTGTCACTGCGGCTAAAGCCACCGCCCCTAAAAAAGTAGAAGCTAAAAAACCAGAAAAAAAAGCCACTGCCCCCAAACCTAAGGCCGCTCCAAAAAGAGCTGCAACCGCTAAAACGGCAGCTCCTAAAAAGACCAAACCGGTGACTAAGACAAAGGAGAAATGAGATGGCCCATAAAAAATCAGGTGGAAGCGCAAAGAACGGCAGAGAAAGCCTCTCTAAGAGACTTGGTGTGAAATGTACGACCGGCCAGTTTGTGACCGGGGGTTCCATTATTGTTCGCCAGAGAGGCACACCCTTTAAGCCGGGATGGAATGTCGGAAGAGGCGGTGACGATACCCTTTTTGCTAAAATCGACGGAAAAGTCTTGTTCGAAACAAAAGGAAAAGGGAAAAAAGTCGTCTCCATCATTTCTGCTTAGGAGGGATGCACTCCATGTCTTCTAAAAATGTTTGTTGACCAGGTCAAAGTGACCCTCAGTGCCGGCAGTGGCGGCAATGGCTGTTTAAGTTTCAGGAGAGAAAGAGGGGTTCCCAAAGGTGGCCCTGACGGGGGAAGGGGCGGCAATGGCGGAGACATTTTATTCTATTCCAAAGAAGGCCTGACAACTCTTGCTTTCTTCCGTTTCCATCCCATAAACAAAGCCAAAAAAGGCTCTCATGGTGAGGGAGGAAACCGCTATGGAAAGCGGGGGGAAAATCTTGTTCTTAAAGTTCCTGTGGGGACAATCGTCAGAGAAGGCGATCCGGGCCGGCTTCTTTTTGATTTCACGGCTCCCGGGCAGACGTATCTTACCGTCAAAGGTGGACGGGGGGGGAGAGGCAATGCCTCCTATGCGACCTCCACAAACCGGGCCCCCCGGACACGACAGGAAGGACAGCCGGGAGAGGAAAAAGAGCTTATCCTTGAACTCAAGCTTATCGCAGATGCCGGGCTTGTGGGCTTCCCCAACGTTGGCAAGTCCACTCTGATTTCCAAGGTGTCTGCCGCTAAACCTGTTATTGCCGATTATCCTTTTACCACACTTGTCCCCAACCTCGGAGTCGTGGATCTGGGTGAATTTAGAAGTTTTGTCCTGGCAGATATTCCAGGATTGATCTCCGGAGCGCATCAAGGTCATGGACTGGGATCCAGATTTCTCAAACATGTCGAAAGAACAAAAGTCTTGGTCCATGTTATCGATGTCTCTCCATATACGGAAAGAGATCCTGTAGATGATTTTTATGCTGTGCTTAATGAGCTTGAATCTTTTAATCCGGAGCTGTGTAAAAGAGAGCAGATCATTGTGGCCAACAAGATCGATCTTCTTGGAGACAAAGGTGATCGATTGGATAAAGTAGAGAAGATGGCCCAAAAAGAAGGTCTTCCTTTTTATCCCATCTCTGCTATAAAAAAAGAAGGATTAAAAGAGTTTATCTATGGGATTGAGAAGATATTAGAAAACTCCCTCCGTGCGGAATGAAAAACTAAAAATGAATAAAAATCCATCGGAACAGGAAAAAATAGGACTTTTTGGAGGAACCTTTAATCCTATTCACTCCGGCCACATCAAAGCTGCAGGGGTCGTCCAGAAAATCTTTACTCTGGATAAGGTTCTTCTCATCCCGTCTTTTATTCCACCACATAAAGAGTCGGAGCAGATCGTTTCTCCCGAGCACAGATTCAAGATGGTCGAACTGGCAGTGGAAAACAACGCATATTTTGTTGCATCCCCCATAGAAATTGAGGAAAAGGGGACATCCTACTCCATTGTGACTCTTCAAAAAATAAGAACGATCTACCGGAAGGCTCTATTCTTTTTTATCCTAGGGGTAGATGCTTTCCTGGAAATCGACACCTGGAAAAACCATGATCGTGTGCTGGAGCAGTGTAAGTTTGTGGTCATCAGCCGTAAAGGTTATCACTTGGGGGATGCCAAAAATGTCTTTGATAGAAAATATGTTTCCAAGGTGTTTGACCTTTCCGGGACAGAAAAAGTCCGGGAAAATCTCAATTTTTCCTATAAAATATTTCTTCTCTCATTTGATGCTCTCGATGTCGCATCTACAGATATTCGGGAGAGGCGGAGAAAAAACAAATCCATTGCCCATATGGTTCCCAAACCTGTGGCCGACTATATTTTTGAAAATAAACTCTATTTGTAATACCAATGAATACAACCACACAAAAAAAATTCACAAAACGAAGTCTTCCTAAGGGTGTTAAAATCGCTGTCCAGGTGAGCCTCGATAAGAAAGGTGAGGATATCTTGGTCCTTGATTTAAGCGAAAAATCGTCCTTTACCGATATTTTTGTTATTTTGCACGGCAACTCACCCCGGCAAAATCTGGCCATCTATGAGAATATCGAAATGGAGTTGAAGAAGGCCAACATTCTTCCCTTGAGTCGAGAGGGGCTGGAGAGTGCCGGGTGGATCTTAATGGATTATGGATATTTTATCATTCATATCTTTTCAGAAAAAGAACGCGAGTACTATTCTCTGGAAAATCTGTGGATTGATGCCCCCAGGTTGACTTATGCCAACAAGAGCTAACCACAGCTTCACCCACCGCGCCTACCATCTACCCGTGAAACTCGACTCGTGAATTATCCAGGCATATCACGGCTCTGCAAAAAAAACAGTTGACATTTTACTCTACAACCCTTATTTTTTATGAACTATTTTGGGTGCCATGTTTCTAAGATCGATTAAATTGAGTTGGAGATAAATCTGTGAAGCTGAAAATCCTATGGCCGGGCCGGACACGAAACAGGGACATGAAAAATTTACAGGATGACTACATAAAAAGAATAGGTCACCTGAATAAATGTGAACTGATTGAGACCAAAGAAACCAGAGGGATAGCCGAGAGGCATAAAATTAAAATATTGGACCGTGAAGCCCAAGGGCTTGAAAAACACTTCGACAATGATTATATTATCTGCCTCAGTGACAAGGGAAAAGAAATGAGTTCCAAAGAGTTTGCACAATTTTTAGAAAAATTGACATCCCACTCTTCCCGCACAGCCACATTTGTTGTCGGGGGATTTCTTGGATTGGACAAACGGATCATTCAAAAGGCCGATTTTCTTTTTTCTCTGTCAAAAATGACATTTTCTCACGAACTCATTCGTCTTATCCTTCTGGAGCAGATCTATCGCTCTCTAACCATAATAAAAGGACAACACTATGCCAAGTAAGGGGGAATCTTGAACAAAAAAGAAAAAGAACGGTTCGGAAAATTACTCGAGAATAAAAAAAAAGAGAACCATCAGAAATTGAATAAATTATTCCACGAGAGTAAAACGGTCGCTGAAATTGGTGGCCCTCAAGACGAAGGAGACAAAGCAGAAAGATCCTATACTAAGGATTTTCTACTGAGTCTCTCAAATTCTGAAAGGAAACAGCTTCAATTGATCGATGAGGCCATTCAAAGAATAAAAGAAAACACGTACGGGAAGTGCCAAATGTGCGGCAAGGACATAGGAATGAAAAGGTTGGGGGTCGTTCCTTGGACGGCCCACTGTATTCGCTGCCAGGAGAAAGCCGAGGAAGAGTTTTATTGATTTCCTCTATCCTGAAACATATTTCGAACTCTCTTAAATACGCCGAACTTCTCTTGTTTCCTTCTTCATGCAAACTCTGTCTTGAGCCTCTTGAAGCTAACAAAGATCGTGTTGTCTGCAGGTCATGTTTTGAATCCTTAAGGCACCGCAGTTCCTCATTCTGTCTCAGCTGCGGGCATTTCTTCCAGGATTCGGCCGAACCGCACCTGTGCGTCCGGTGTCTTGAGAAAAAACCCAGGTATTCCCTGCATCGCTCTTGCGGCCAATACTCAGGGAAGCTGAAGGATTTTATCCTGCTGTACAAATATCGAGGATACAAAATATTGGGTAAAGACCTGGCTCAGTTTATGCTCCAGACTCTGGGGAAATCAGAGGAGATCTGGTGGGGCGTGGATGCCGTGGTTCCCGTTCCCCTTCATCCAAAAAGGAAAAAGCACAGGGGATTTAACCAATCTTTTATTCTGGCAAAGATTATAGCTAGAGAGAAAGACAGAGTTCTTATTACAAATTGTCTTGTCAAGACAGAGAACAGACTGCCTCAAACGATAGTCGAAGCCCATGAGAGAGGGAAAAATATCAAAGGGGCATTTGCGGTAAAAAAAGCGGAGAACATCAAAGACAAGGTAATCCTTCTTGTTGATGATGTTTACACAACCGGGGCAACGATCACGGAGTGCTGCGAAACGCTTCTTCAAGCAGGGGCTAAGGAAGTGCGGATCATCACACTTGCACAGGCATAAAAAAAGCGCCCTTGATCCCCGTGGATCTTGGACGCTTTTTTTCTTTGGTTAAATTACGATTTATTGTTTTTGTGCTCTGCTGTGAGGATCTTTACCTTTCTTGGTTTCAATTCCGGCTTTTTCGGCATAATGATCTTGAGAACGCCGTTGAGGTGTTCAGCTTTAATGTTGTCCTGATTAATGTAGAGGGGAAGGCTGAATGAACGGAAAAAAGAGCCGTATGCACGTTCTACCCTATGATAGTTTTCCTCTTTGGTCTCTTTTTCGAATTTCCTTTCTCCTCTTAAAGTCAGTGTGTTGTCTTCGATCTTGATTTCAATGTCTTTCTCATTGATGCCGGGAACTTCGGCACTGAGCACGAGTTCGTTTTCCGTTTCGAAAATGTCTACTGTAGGTGTCCATGAGCTCGACACCAAATCCTTTTCTTCACCGCGGGAAATTACGGCTTCCTCAAAAAGGGGATTCATTTTTTCCCTAATTGTTATTAGATCCCTGAAGGGATCCCATCTTATTATAGCCATTGTATTTGACCTCCTTAATTTCGTTATTCATATATAATATAAGATATGAGTGTGTATTTGTCAAGTATATATGTAATATATTTGTCATATATTCAATAAGGTTCTTTATTTTATGATTTCTCGGTATTAAAAAAGACTAAAATGGATAAAACCTGCAGTTGAATCGGATGGACGTCGTATCTCTGTCTTCATCCACATTCGTATGTGATGGAGGCAGAATGCGTAAGGGTTCCGTCCGATTCTAAAATAGATTTTTTGTTTTCTTTGAATACCCCTGTATGAGCACGGTAGCTTCCCCTTTCAGAGTTTTCTCCCCAATTTGACTTTTCAGCTCTTCGGGAGTACCCCGAAGAAACTCCTCATAGATTTTGGTCATTTCGCGTGCTACAACGACCTGGCGGGCACCCATGGACTCTTGAATATCCTTTAAAAAGACCAGCAGTCGTCTAGGTGGGAGGAAGAAAACAAGTGTAGAGGCCTCTTTCTTAAGCGAGTCGAGTAACTTTCGTGCAGCTGCCGCTTTGGGAGGAGCGAATCCCAAAAACAGAAATCTGTGCGTCGGAAGACCCGCTCCTGAAAGAGCGGCCGTAAGTGCGGAAACTCCGGGGATGACATGGACCCCTATCCCCTTATTAATGGCTTCTCTGATGAGGGGAAATCCAGGATCGGAAATTCCGGGAGTACCCGCATCCGAAACCAGGGCCACGTCATTTCCTTCTTTGAGAAGGCCAATGATCTGAGGTGTTTTTTGTGCCTCTTTCGGGTGGAAATAGCTGATAAGTTTCTTTTTGATGTCGTATCTGGTCAGGAGTTTTCTAGTATGGCGGGTGTCTTCACATGCGATAACATGAACATCTTTAAGAATTTTGAGAGCCCTGATGGTCAAATCTTCGAGGTTGCCTATGGGGGTACCGACGATGTACAGTTTGCCGAAGCTGGAATTGTCCCCGTGATCAGTGGGCATGGTTATCTATCCCAATCATAAGGAAAGAGGAAATCGTGGCCAACGGTACGTTCAGAGATCTTTGGGATAGGAGGGAGTTTTCTCTTAAATTCTGATCTCTTGATGAGTCGGATGATCTTGTCCACTTTTTCTTTGGCAAATCCCGAGTCAACAACCTTTTCTCGTGGCATTCTCTTATCGACCAGTAAAAAAAGGATTTGATCGATCTCTTCATAAGTAAGGCCCAGTTCATCCTCATCCGTCTGTCCCTCCCACAGTCCTGCGGTCGGTACCTTTTTTCTGACATGTTCCGGCACGCCCAAATATGCGGCCAACTGACGGAGTTGGGTCTTGTACAGGTCACCAAGAGGGTTGATAGCACTGGCCATGTCCCCGTGGATAGTCCCATATCCAAGGAGGAGTTCTGTTTTATTGCTTGTCCCTAAAATAAGTGCATGTTCTTTCTCCGAATGATCGTAGAGGATAGACATGCGTTCCCTGGCCATTTTGTTTCCCTTTTGCAGTCGGTCGGATGAGGGATTATGTTTAAAGTAGGCATCCACCATTGGAGATATGTCAATTCTTTTTGACCGGATTTTGAGTGCATCGACAATATCCCGGGCATCCTTTTCGCATGAACGGGACAATTTGCCGTAGGGTAAAACTAGGCCGATAACATTATTGGCACCGAGTGCCTTGACGGCAAGAAACGACATTACTGCAGAATCCAATCCACCAGAAATTCCAATAATTCCCTTTTTGTATTGAAACTTAGAGAGCTCCTCCTTGATAAACTTCGTCAGTATTTTCTCGACAAAGGCGGTGTTAATCTTCATAATTTTTAACAATTCTTTTTAAGGCTTCAAGAATGATCTCCGGTTTGTCATCCCTCTTATAGAGCCATTTTTTGCGCAGGGCCTTTATCTCACCCGGATCAATATCTGCGACAAGAAAATCCTCATCCACGTAAGGGGCCTGGGCGATTAGGTTTCCGGCCGGATTATAGATGAACGATCCGCCGGCAAAGACTTTTCCGTCCTCCAAACCGACTCGATTGCAGTAGAAAACAAAGGCCGAAGAAAAACGGGAAATGGTCTTTCCCATAAGCTCCCACATAGAGCTTGTGGCGAATGCCGGATCATCAGCGACTCCCCGTCCGGGTGCGGCGCTGGTGATGATGTTCATTCCGGATCCGCCGGCAAAGAGCAGATAACTGGCCCCATAATGGAGAAAATCGTAGCAGATCATCATCCCGGCTTTACCAAAGGGTGTAGAAAATGTGTGAAAGTTTTTCCCTTGAGCAAAGAACTTTCCTTCTTCGAACATGCCGTAAGTGGGCAGAAAGACCTTTCTGTGGATGTGGAGTGTTTGTCCCTTTGAAAGGAATGCCGAAGAGTTGTAGATCAGGCCATCTTCTCCCTCCTCAACAAAACCAAAGACTATCGCAAGTTCCCGGCTGAGCGCCTCAAGTTTCTTGAACACGGTATCCTTCCGGGGATCTATAGCTATGTCTTGGGTTAAGTCCTTAAGGGTATATCCTGTAAGACTGAGTTCCGGAAAAATCAGAAGATCCACTTTCTCTTTTTTTGCCCTTGCGGCGATGTATTGATGAAGCTTAAGATTATGTTGAATATTCCCTAAGCGGGTTGTGATCTGAGCCAGCGCGACTTTCATATTCAAAAATTAACACAAATTTTACCTCTTTTCAATTTGATTTGATGAGGTGTCTGTTTTGGTGTATAAAGGAATACTGGCCAACGAACAAATTGAAGTGCATGGATATGGCTGATAATTATGCTATTAAGTGGATATCATAGAAGATAAATGAAGGCGTTGTCAGTTTTTATAAATAATTCAGGTAAAATAATTTAGACAACAAATAAAGTAAAGTTCATGGATATGGCTAACAATTATGCTATCGAGTTGGTATCATAAAAAATAAATGAAGGCGTTGGCAGTTTTTATAAATAATTCAGGATAGGTGTTATGGAACATATTGCCCTATATCTAAAAGACATTTATTTCCACAGCAGAAGAGGACAGCTCATCTTCAGGCATGACCATGTACAGAAATTCCTGTTTTTTCACAATGGGAGCTTA
>SDBU01001088.1_pt1 | contig 40013 bp, 34 predicted proteins | sample 2277071 | NCBI WGS metagenome assembly SDBU01 (sample SAMN10397929, study PRJNA504765) | marine sediment metagenome | isolation source: marine sediment core GS08_GC12, 126 cmbsf | place: Arctic Ocean: Gakkel Ridge, Loki's castle | collected 2008 | reverse complement strand
GCTAAAAACAAAACTGACGCCTTTGGAATTCAGACGTCAGTTTGTATAATTAGTTATGAGAGGCTTTATTTATTTGTCCACTTATCAGGGTGCACTCCACCTGATGAGGGAGCTTAATAATATCCTGATAGGATTTGAGAGCTGAGATGGACATAATTATTGTTGTAGGCTTAATATTGATTTTCCCGCCGGATGCAGCAGAGTATCAGGTGGGGGGAAGGATAAAGAGATTATTATGCAGGAAGTAGCGATTATTGGAATTGGACAAGTACCGGTAGCTGAACACTGGGATAAACGGCTGGTTGAATTGGCCGGAGATGCGGTGTTTGCTGCCCTGGCGGACGCTGAATTAAGCCAGGTTGACGCGCTTTACGTCGGCAATATGATGGCGGGGCAGCTTGATAAACAGAGTCATTTGGGAGCCCTGGTATCAGATTGGGTGGGTATGCGGGGCATCGAAGCGATGACTGTCGAGGCAGCCTGTGGATCTGGCGCCTTGGCTTTAAGAACTGCCTTGATGGCAGTCGCATCAGGTATCGTGACCAGCGCGCTGGCAGTCGGGGTTGAAAAAATGACCGATACCTCTCCCGGAGAGACCACCGCTGCACTGGCAACTGCAGCGAGCGCAGATTGGGAAGGGATACATGGAGTAACGTTTGTGGGATTGAACGCACTCATTATGCGCCGTTATATGTACGAATATGGCTGGCAGCATGAAGATTTTGCCCCGTTTTCAATAAATGCCCATGCCAACGGCGTGAATAATCCCAATGCCCGTTTCCAGGCACCAATCACAGCAGAAATTTATAAGAGAGCCACCATGATCGCAGATCCGATCAATTTAATGGACGCCTCACCTATTGGTGACGGCGCTGCTGCGGCTGTGGTTGTTCCCGCCGATTTGGTAAAGGGTCGTAAGGGAAAACAGGTTATAAAAATTGCTGGATCTGCTGTTGCTACGGACAGCCTGGCGGTCCATGATCGGCAAGATCCCCTGTGGTTGACCGCAGCTGAAAAATCAGCGAAAGAAGCTTATATTCAGGCAGGTATCAGCCCGGAAGAGATTGATTTCTTTGAAGTCCATGATGCTTTTACGATCATGTCCGCCTTATCCTTGGAAGCCTGTGGATTTGCCGAAAGGGGGCAGGGTCCCCGCCTGGCTCTGGAAGGAGAGATTTTTACCCAGGGAAAGATCCCGGTTACAACCATGGGAGGATTAAAAGCCAGGGGGCATCCCGTTGGCGCGACAGGCATGTATCAAATTGTTGAAACTGTTCTACAATTACGCGGCGAGGCAGGTCCAGCCCAAATTGATGGAGCAAAGATCGGCATGGCACAAAATATCGGCGGCAGCGGTGCGACTGTCATCACGCACATCTTAAAAGCCGATTGAAGTATAAAATTTCGAGGATTATTTGCCCAAGTCATAAAATCAATCTTGGATATCCTGGAAACAAGTGGGTAAGTATATTAGCTGACGACCTATCGAGCTGCTTCGAATTTGTTCTTTGATAATTGGTACCCAACCTGATCCTGTAGTCTGCGTTGGGGGGTAGGTTTCATCCAGCAAGAACGGCCAACCCCGGAGGAGATTTCCTGACGATCTCAAGCAATCGAAGGAGTTTTTAGCATGGATAGCCCAAATAAGGATGGATTGGCTTCAAAGACTTGTATTCCCTGCCGGGGGGATGAAAAACCGTTGACTCAGGAGCAGATTAATGAGTATCTGGCTACCCTGCCCGATTGGGGAATTGTTGAAAGGGAAGGAATTCCGAGATTAGAAAGACAATTTAGATTTCCAAATTTTCAACAAGCGCTCGTGTTCACCAATATGGTTGGGGAGATGTCCGAGGAAGTGGACCATCATCCTGCAATTCTCCTCACCTGGGGAATGGCGGCAGTCAGCTGGTGGACCCATGTGATCAATGGGCTGCACGAAAATGATTTCATCATGGCAGCCAGAGCAGACGAAAAATATCAAACGTTATCCGAAGACGAATAAACCTTAAGGAAGACTCCATGCGAGTAACTAGTAAGAGTGAGATTTTAAACGAATTTGTCACACCTCAAGGTGAAAAAATTTATGAATTGATTGGCAAGTCAGCGCTCACAGGTGAGACAACAAGACACAGCCTGGCCCATATAATCATTCCGCCGCGAAAATCAAGTGCGCTTCATTTCCATAAAAACTCTGAGGAAACTTATTACATCCTGAAAGGTGAAGGGTGGATGAGAATTGATCAGCAGGAATTTTCACTTCAGCCTGGCCAGGCTTGTTTGATCGAACCCGGTGAAAAACATCAAGTATTTAACCAGGGAAAAACTGATTTAGAATTCCTAGCGGTCTGTGCCCCGGCCTGGGTGCCGGAAGATTCGTTTGAAGTAGGGGAATAAATCCAAGAGACCTCCGAGGTCCTTAGGACCTCGGAGGTCTCGATCTTTAGAAATCAACCACTTTTGAAAGCCGGTTGATAGTTTCTTGAATGTTCTTTTCTCCCTCGATAGACAGGGTAATGGCATCTTCCGGACAGACTTCAACACAACGTCCGCATCCGAGGCATTCAGCTGTAATTTCAGCTCTTCCATTCTTGATGATGATCGCGTCCACAAAACAGGTGCCGTCTACGCAAACCTTGCAGCCGGTGCAATCCTCTGTTACTTCTACCAGAACGCCAGGCATATTGACGAACTTCCGACTGATTTTCGGATTAAGGTCCGGCACGACACCCCACAAACAGCAGCAGGGGCAGCAGTTGCAGATCGTCATTAATTCTTTTGCTGGTGTTGCGCCCAACCAGATAGAATCCAGGCGATTGCGCCCGATGGAATGGACCAACCCGGCATCCCGGCAGCGCCAGGCATGTTCAAGAGCTTGCTCTTTGCTGACCAGTCTGCCCAATTTGGAGTTGATTTGCAAAACCGGCTCGCCCAGAAATATACATCCCAATTTTTGAGGGAAATCCTGGCAGCCATTCCCTTCCCGGCAGATGCAAAAATCCATAATCCAATGGTGGTTGGCCTGGTTAATGTAATGTTCCACTATCCGGGAAGGGATAATGACGCTTTCTGGTGAATCGAGGGGGGCATTAACCTGTATAGTTTGATTCAGCGGCAAAAAAACCATCTCATCCCCACGGAAAAAGATGTGGTCGACAATCTCTCCCACCAAGGGGATTTTGGTCATTTTCGCCAGAACCCGGCGGGTGGGGTAGATCCATATTAGAAAATTTACAAACCAAATTGGACGGGACATAGGTCAGTGTGATGTTTCCTTTACTCTAAATATGGATGGATTATACATCAGCGGGCATATGATATGCCAGTATGCAGTTATCAGTAATCAGTAGTTAGTAAGTAGTCATACTGAAAACTGACCACTGATTACTGATAACAATTCGCTTAACAGCGACAGCTGTTTTCCGAGTATGGTAAACTGACACCGATGGATAAAAAGACGCTCTCAACTTTAGAATATCATACGATTTTGGCTTCGTTAGCGGATCAGTGTCAATTTAATCCTGCCCGGGAAAGAGCTGTCCAATTGCAGCCGCTAACCGATCTTGATCAGGTCCGGGCTCTTCAGCAGGAAACTGCCGAAGCGTTGTCGTTGATTACCCTGCATCCCGGTACTTCAGTAGGAGGGGCGAGAGATCTACGCCCGATAGTCGAGGATGCCGTTAGGGGCATTATCCTGGAACCCTCGCGCTTACTTCAGGTAAAGGGTACGTTGGTTGCTGCCAGGAACCTGCAGCGTTTAATGAGCAAAGAAACTGGTGTATATCCAAAACTAGAAGGTCTCTCCAGCCAACTGCCCGATTCTATAGGCTTGGTGAGTTTGATATCCAAAGTAATTTCGGAACAGGAAGAGGTGCTGGATACAGCTTCTCAAAAACTAAGTCAAATCCGCCGGGACTTAAAAGTTCAGCACAGCCGGCTTAAGAACCGAATGAACCAGATTCTAAAGAAACCGGAGGTTGCTAAACACCTGCAGGAATCTATCATCACCCAGCGGAACGGCCGATATGTGCTGCCGTTGAAAGCGGATGCCAAAGTTCATATTCCTGGAATTGTGCATGATCAATCCACATCTGGCGCAACGATTTATGTTGAACCACAAGCCATGGTTGAGGTCAATAACCGCTACCGGAAATTGGAGTTGGATGAGCGGGATGAAGTGCGAAGGATTCTGTTGGATCTCACTCAAAAAGTGGGAGAGCAGGCGGAAGTATTGAGGGAGTTAGTGGAGACTCTGACAGCGCTGGATTTGGCTTTTGCCCGGGGGAGGTATGCTGCTGTGATTAAAGCCTTCCAACCCACTATCCATCCTTTCCCGAAGAAGATGGGAGAAGGTCACCCTGGCGTAATTCTCCGTTTGTTTGGAGCTAGACATCCCTTGTTAAATCCCTCAGATGTTGTGCCGATTGATATCGCCCTCGACTCCGAAACATATGCTTTGATTATTACCGGTCCAAATACAGGGGGAAAAACAGTAACCCTGAAAACGGTCGGTTTGTTGGTTCTAATGGCGCAAACCGGATTGCATATTCCAGCATCTGCAGCTTCGGAACTGAGCTTGTTCTCGAATGTCTTTGCAGATATTGGGGATGAGCAGTCTATAGAACAGTCTCTGTCAACTTTTTCGGGTCATATCACCAACATCATTGGTATTCTGGAGAATGTTGACCGGAGATCCCTGGTCATCCTGGATGAACTGGGGGCAGGAACAGATCCGCAGGAAGGCGCTGCATTAGCCCGATCCCTGATGTCTAATTTACTAGAGAGAGGCATCACTACCCTGGTTACCACTCACCATCCGGATTTAAAAGTTTATGCGCACACCACTCCGGGCGTAATTAACGCTTCTGTTGAATTTGATTTAAAAAGTTTGCGTCCCACCTTCCATCTGACGGTTGGACTTCCCGGCCGTTCCAATGCCCTGGCAATCGCCAGCCGGTTGGGACTTCCAGAGCAGATTATCAATACGGCGCGGGGAACATTGGATCCAGCGGACCTGATTGCGGATGACTTGCTGGATGATATCCATCGCCAACGGAAGTTAGCGGAAGAATCCAGGGGTGCAGCAGACAGGGCTCAGGAAGAAGCGGAAGGTTTGCGCAAGCAGCTCGCTGACCGCTTGATAGAGATCGAAGACGAAAGGCAGGACGCCCTTGAAAAAGCCCGCGGTGAGGCGAGAAATTCCCTTCAGATATTGCAGGAGGAAATCAAGGAGATTAGATCGGAACTGGAAAAGGAAGAGGATTCGGGAGAGAAAATTGAGATCCTAAGTGAAAAAACTGACCTGCTAGAAGAAGAACTTTCTTTACCTGTGCCCCGTAGAATACAAGCGGCAGCCATCCCGCTGCCATTGGGTCCAATACAGGAAGGGGATCGGATATATATCAGGTCTCTGGGGAAAAAAGGAGTAGTGCTCTCCGTTGATGGAGAGGGCGTAGAATTGCAGGTTGGAATTATCCGGGTCAGGACCCGAAAGGCGGATCTGGAACATACGCTTGATCAGGAAAAAACTGAGCCGGAAATTGAACCCCAATCCATTGTACGGACACCAAAAGATACCGCCTCGCCTGGAATTGAACTTGATCTGCGCGGGCAGACGGTAGATGAAGCCCTGGAAAATCTGGGGTATTACCTGGACAAAGCCTTTTTAGTGGGACTGCCATGGGTCAGGATCATTCATGGTATGGGGAAGGGTCGGCTGCGCAGCGCAGTCCGGCAGATTTTGAAAAACCATCCCCAAATCACAGCCTATGAGCCTGGAAAAGAGAATGAAGGGGGCGATGGGGTTACTGTTGTGAGTTTCCTGGAATAAGTTGACACCGGGAAATTAATTCGAAATCATTCCTTTATGCCATAGTGAACTTTATGTTTATTTTGTCTCAAATCTTCCGATAGCTGGATTCGAGACCAATTGGTTATTGTGATCTCAGATGTGCTTCACGATCCTGCCCTTATTACCTGCTTGGTTTTTCTAAAACCCCCAAGTTGTGAAATAAAGAAAAGGATAAAACAATACGGATTAGTTAAGAAGGGGCTGTCTAAAAAGTCAGCCCCTTTATCTTACGTTTCCTATACTACTGACCCAACCGGTTGTATTCCTCATCCGCAACTTCGGGATCTAGTTTCTGGAACAGCGGCTGCGGTTCCCGGAAAGGACTGCCTGGACTGATTTCACTTGGCTGCCACTCACAGCAAACTTCTCCCTCTCGATATCGCAGCACCTCATGTGTACCGAGATTGTCATCCACAGATTCAGTGTATTGTTCCCCAAAGAGCGGCTTATCGTATCCCAGCGTTTGATGAAGCTGTTCACAGCTAAAGGGAAGTACTGGCGCAAAGAGGATTTTTAAAGAATCAATGGCCTTGATTGCAGTGAAAATGGTTTTCCCCGCAACTTCTTTGTCTTCTTTAATCTCAAACCAGGGAGCCTGAGTATCGATGTACTTGTTTACTTCGCCAGCAAGCCGCATGGTCTCTGTCAGGGCTGCCCGCAGTTTAACTCTATTGTATAGGTCCTCTGCTTTTTCAAACCCTTTCTGAATAACCTCCAGGATAGCCTCGTCCTCCGGGCGCAGGTCTCCCGGATCGGGGATTTTACCTTCCCACTGTTTATGCGCAAAAGACAATACCCGGTTGACTAGATTACCCCAGGTGGCGACCAGCTCATTGTTATTGCGGGTGACAAACTCCTTCCACTCCCAATCAGCGTCCCGGGTTTCCGGCATATTGGCAGTCAGGTAGTATCGAAGCGGATCCGGATCATAACGGGAGAGAAAATCTAGACCGTCAACCACCCAGTTCCGGCTGCCGGAGATTTTCTTTCCTTCCATATTAAGGAATTCATTGGCTGGAACATCATAGGGAAGAACCAGACTCTTGCTATCATCTTCGTCAAACAGGGCGCCAAATGTATTCCCTACCCCGGCCAATTCTGCCGGCCAGATGACTGCATGAAAAGGGATATTATCCTTGCCGATAAAATAATAAGCCCGGCTGTCACTGTTGTACCACCATTTTTTCCAGAGCTCTGCATCCCCGCTAAGTGCAGCCCATTCTATCGCAGCTGAAAGATAGCCAATGACTGCTTCAAACCAAACGTATAGGCGTTTATCTTCCCAGCCGCTAACCGGTACAGGAACGCCCCATTTCAAGTCTCTGGTAATAGCCCGACCGTGTAAATCTTCGGCCAGGATCTGCCCCAGGGACTGCCTGATGACATTCGGCCGCCAGTAATCCTCGCGTTCTTTCAGGAAATCCACAATTTTGGATTGCAATGCTCCCAAGTCAAGATAAAAATGTTCTGTATCCCGCAGTTCCGGTGTCGATCCATCCATCTTGGATCGGGGATTAATCAACTCGTTTGCCTCCAGCAAGTTCCCGCATTGATCACATTGGTCTCCGCGGGCGTTTTCAAATCCGCAGATATAACAAGTCCCTTCTACATACCGGTCGGGAAGGAAACGCTCCTGAGAAGTTGAATACCACTGCTTCTGAGTTTCGGCATATAAGTATCCTTTTTCTTTCAAGGCACTAAACATGGTCTGAGAAACCCGGAAGTGGTTTTCTGTGTGAGTGCTGGTGAACAGGTCATAGCTCAGGCCGACTTTTTGAAATAAATCCAGGAATTTTTTGTGATACTTTTGATAAACCTCTTCCGGTGTGCTGCCTTCCTCATCCGCCCGAACCATTATGGGGGTGCCGTGAGAATCAGATCCGGAAACCATCAACACATCGTTGCCCTGCAGGCGATGGAAGCGGGCGTAGATATCTGCCGGCAAATAGGATCCGGTGATATTCCCTACATGTATGTCAGCGCTGGCATATGGCCAGGCAACTGCAACAAGAATATTCCTCTTCATATTTAAACTCCCGATACGATAACGAATAACAAATAAAAAAAGCTGTCCGTTACGGACAGCCTGTTGTCATTATTCCGAAGATTATTCAGCGAGAATTCCCCGGGTGGATGACTGCCCGAATCACGGTTGGGCAGGACATGCCCATTTTTTTGACCATACTCATCACACACGCCATTAAAACCACCAGGAATAAGGTACTCACGATTGTTTCTGCCTTTGTACTCGACTAAAGCTTTTCTTGTAGTCTATATGGGGATGGGGGATTTGTCAACCCTCCCCAACCGGTATGTTATTTAAACTTCAAAAGTGGACAGTTTAAACCTGAAAACCGGACAGTTTATGCTTGAAAAGTGGACACCTGTTTTTTGACAGGAACTCAAGGATAATATACGATTTCTCCTCCAACAAAAACTAGAGGAACCCATGTCACAGCTACACAAACGTTTCACAGATGAACAAATCAAACTTTTATTCCAAAGTTATTGCCAGGGACAGATTAGCAGAGCTGATCTTCAAAAAATGATAGGGGTTGGCAAGTCGCGCTTCTTCGTGTTGCTGAAAGCATATCGGAGCAATCAAGGTCGTTTTACAATTGCCTATCAACGGAAAACGCACGCCAGACTCTCACCAGCAGCAGAAACAGAGATTGAAAAAGCATTGCTGCAGGAGAAGGCCGTTGTTGAAGATCCTGATCTGCCAATCTCAGGGTATAACTACTCAGCGATGAAGGATCGATTGAAAGAGAAAGGCATTCAGGTGTCTGTGACGACCATCATAAATCGGGCTAAAAAACTTGACTGCCATAAACCACGAAAAAAGAGGAAAACTCATGATCGGGAAGTGTTGACAACCTCCATCGGTGCGCTAATCCAACATGATGCATCCACACATAAGTGGTCCCCTTTCGCAAAGGAGAAGTGGACTCTGATCACTTCGATTGATGACTTCAGCCGCAAGCTACTGTATGCTGATTTCGTTCCCAGAGAGACTACCTGGGCCCATATTCAGGCGATCCAGGCCTTGAGCCAGCGCTACGGGCTTCCCTTGCGGTACTATGTTGATTCCTTACGTGTGTTTCGTTTCGTTCAAGGCAGAGACAGTATCTGGCGTAAACATGTGCTGGAGACCGATGATGTCGATACCCAGTGGCGCAAGATGATGCGTCTGCTGGGTGTGGATGTCAGCTATGCTCTTTCCCCACAGGCAAAAGGAAAGGTTGAAAGACCTTATCGCTGGCTGCAGGACCGCATCGTCCGCACTTGTGTTTATGAAAAACTATCCAAGCTAAATGAAGTCCGCAGTGTCTTGAAAGCTGAGCTTGACCGTTACAACAATCACCAAGTGCATTCAACCACTGGTGAAATTCCTCAGATTCGTTTTGAAAAAGCTAAGAAATCCGGAAACAGCCTCTTCCGCAAGCTAACCTTACCACCGCCCTATACTTCGCCGAAAGATGTATTCTGTCTTAGAGAAAGACGCCGGATCAATAGTTACCGTCGGATTTCGCTATTCAAACATATCATTGAGGTTCCTAATGTCCCTTTGCGTAAATACGTAGATGTCCATCTCGTGCCTAATGAAACAAAGCAGCTCATGGATATCCGTATTTGGTGGAACAGTAAAATGGTACATTCTGTCTCCCTTCCTTTGCAGGGATTCAGTGTCCACTTTTGAACTTTATAGGTGTCCAGTTTTCAAGTGTTCCTAACACTCTCCCCAACCGGTATAATACAAGTCTGAAAAACTGAACATAACCCCTCAAATACGGTATACTAATTTTATCTGCTATAACGTTTCTTGTTGGACATCCGGTAGGAGGGAATTGAACTTATACTATAACGATTTTTTTATACCCCATCTGATCTCGCTTCCCTAGTTTAGGAGCATCAGCCGAATTTACGTCTACCTAATCCGGTATACAGATTGGGGCGCGGGTTATGAATAAAAGCCATTTTTCTTGAGGAGTTGATAATGTCAGCACTTAAAAATGTCCGGATTGTGGACATAACCCGGGCCATGGCCGGACCCTACTGTACGATGATGCTGGGGGATTTTGGCGCCGATGTGATCAAGGTTGAACGTCCCGGTTCTGGAGACGATAGCCGCGGGTGGGGACCGCCGTTTACGGGGGAGGCTTATGGTCTGTATTCGGGAACATCGGCTTATTACCTCTCTGCCAACCGGAATAAACGCAGCCTGACAGTCAATCTGAAAGACCCTGAAGGACAAGAAATCATCCGGCGGCTTGTCCAGATTTCTGATGTATTAGTTGAAAATTACCGGACCGGCATCTTGGATAAAATGGGATTGGGCGTTGAGGAATTAACCGCAGAAAACCCTGGATTAATCTACTGCTCAATCAGCGGTTACGGCCGGACCGGTCCCTATAAAGAACTGCCAGGTTATGATGCCATTATCCAGGCTGAGGGTGGTTTGATGGGGATTACTGGACCTGTTGACGGACCGCCGTCCAAAGTAGGGATTCCGATCATTGATATCACCTCAGGGATGTTTGCTGCTTCTGCGATTATGGCTGCCCTCTATGAACGCGTTCAATCAAGTCAGGGGCAGCATATCGATGTTTCTCTCTTTGATTCTCAAGTAGCATTACTGTCCAATGTCGCATCCAATTACCTGGTTGGCAAGAGTCCACCAAAAAGATTGGGAAATGCCCACCCTAATATCGCTCCCTATGAAGCGTTTCAAGCCCAGGACAAAGGATTTGTGGTCGCCGCTGCCAATCAGCGGCAGTGGGAACTTCTTTGTGATGTGATCGGCCAGCTTGAATGTAAAGAGGACAAACGGTTTAAAACCAACCAGGACCGGGTAAAAAATCGCGCTGATTTGGTAAATCTTCTGAACCAAACTTTCTCTGAACGAAAGGCTGAAAAATGGCTGAATATTTTCCGTGAGGCCGGGTTGCCTTGCGGCCCGATCAATCAGATTCCGGCAGTGTTTGATCATCCCCAGGTGGGTCCGCGTGATTTAGTCTTAGAGGTTGAGCATCCAGCTGCCGGTTCGATTCCCCTGACTGGTTTTCCTTATAAACTATCCCGCACACCAGCTGTAATTCATCACCCCCCCCCGGGACTTGGAGAGCACAATTTGGAAATCTTGGTGGATTTGTTGGGATATAGCCCGGATCAGGCAGCTTCTTTCCGGGAAAAGGGTGTAATTTAAGTTTGTTTATTTGGGTTGTTGGTGAATATAATAGAACCTTGTTATTCTTGAAGGACCCGGGTTAAGAAAACCCGCGAGAAGTACAGAAATAGTTCAGGAAGGTGTTATGTCCTCCATAAAAACAGAAATTCGTGCTGGCGCATATTACGATTCCGTTATTTTGATGCAGCTGCAGCGCTCGCTGGCGGATCTGCCGAAGGTCATTGACGCGGGAGTAGTAATGGCCACGGAAGCCAATAAGGAACTGCTGGATCAAACTGGCTTGTTGGTTGATGAGATCAAAGGGGCTAATGCAGATGACCTGGTCATTGTGATCAAAGCTGAAAATGAAAAAGCAGCCCGGAATGCGCTTGAGCAGGTGGATGATTTGGTCGCTGCCAGGCGAAGCAGGGATGCAGCAGGTCAGGACTTCCTGCCTAAAAGCCTGGAAACAGCGGCAAAGACCCTGCCGGATGCTAATTGGATCCTGATTTCAGTGCCGGGCCGCTATGCCGCTGGCGTTTCCCGGGAAGCCCTGCGACTGGGCAAACATGTCTTCCTTTACAGCGACAACGTCAGCCTGGAGGAGGAAATTGACCTTAAAAAGAAAGGTGCAGAAAAAGGTTTGTTAGTGATGGGACCGGATTGCGGCACTGCGATCATCAATGGGATTGGACTGGGTTTTGCTAATCATGTCCGCAGGGGACCCATCGGGGTGGTTGCCGCTTCAGGTACTGGGCTGCAGCAGGTTTCAGTTCGCGTTCATCAGATGGGAAGCGGCCTTACCCATGCCCTGGGCACCGGAGGAAGGGATCTTTCTTCCCAGGTGGGCGGGTTCACAGCCCGGATGGGATTGGAAGTATTGGATCGGGATCCGGATACCAAAGTGATTATCCTGCTCTCCAAACCTCCCGACCCAGAAACAGCGGACGGGATAATTAATTTTGCCAGGGGGTTAAGCAAACCGGTGGTGATCAATTTTATCGGCTATGGGTCCACTTTACAGCAGATTGATAATCTTCATTTTACAACCACTTTTGATGATACTGCTGCAGCGGCCGTAAGAATAGCTGCCGGAGACGAAACACTTCAGCAGGAGCAGGAATACCCTCTGGATCGATTTAAAGCTGGTCAGCGTTATCTGCGGGGTTTGTTCTCCGGTGGAACCCTGGCTTATGAAGCTTTATTAATCCTGGATTATTATCTACCAGTTGTTTATTCAAATGCTCCTATAAACAAAGAATATCGGTTAAAAAACTCGTTGGTCAGCCAAGAGCATACAATTGTTGATCTGGGAGAAGACGAATTTACAGTGGGCCGCCTGCATCCCATGATGGATCATGAACTGCGGGTCCAGCGTCTGGAATCCGAAGCAGAGGATCCTGAAACAGCGCTGATCTTATTGGATGTTGTATTAGGATATGGTTCACACCCTGACCCGGCTGCTGAATTGGCGCCGGTGATCAAAGATGCTCGATTAAAATCGGAAAAAGCCGGCCGTTATCTGGAGGTAGTGATCGTTGTTTCCGGCACGGACGCTGACCCGCAAGATATGAAATCCCAGGAAGAGCGCTTCAGGGAGGCAGGGGCGCGGGTTTTCCGCAGCAATGACAAAGCAGTTCGTTATGCCGGAGGTTTGGTCCAGGCCCTGGAAGGAAAAAATGAGCCAGTCTCTGCTCCATCATTCACTCCAGTTGATCTAAAATCTTTAACAGGGAAATTTTCTGCCATTAATGTGGGACTGGAATCCTTCACTGAAAGCCTATTAGCGCAAAATGTCGGCGCTGTCCAGGTAGACTGGAAACCCGCCGCCGGCGGGAATACCGATTTAATGGCATTGTTAGAGAAGATGAAAGGGTAAAGGAGGAACTTCTTGATGAAAGAATTTACAGCGGCTTGTGTGCAAATTGCGATCACTCCCAACGATCCCCAAGCCAATATAACCAAAAGCATAGAATGGCTGAAAAAAGCCGTGATGGAATACCAGGCAGAGCTGATCGTATTTCCAGAGACAGTTACCACCGGTTTTGATACAGCTATGACTCCTGAGGAATTGTGGGACCTGGTAGATGAAGCGCCTGGCGCTTTAACTAAAGGGATCCAGGATGCAGCCAAGGAATTGAGCGTTCATGTGGTTTGGCCCACTTACCGGAGAGCTGATGAAAGAGGAAAAGTATACAATTCCTCCCTCTTGATTGGACCGGATGGGGAGATCATTGGTATCTACGATAAAACTCATCCGTTCCCGGGTGAACGGAATGATACGGGAGGATGGACAGAAGTAGGGACCCAGGCCAATGTGTATGAAACAGATTTGGGTAATATAGGTATGATTATTTGTTATGATGGCGATTTCCCGGAATTATCCCGGCTGCTGGCGGTCAAAGGTGCTGAAATCATTGTCAGACCTTCCGCTTTACTGCGCAGTTATGATATCTGGTACATCACCAACTGCGCCCGGGCTTATGACAATCACGTTTATATGATTAGTACTAATATACTGGGATCCGACGCGGCTGGAAATCATTATTTTGGTCACAGCATGATCGTTAATCCCATTGCCTGGCGGCTGGCGCAAGCCAGGGGAACGGAGGAGATCATTGCTGCCAAACTTGACCCCGATCCGCTGCGCTACATCACCTGGGGCAGTAAAAGCATTCAACCTTTCGATCACCTGGAAGACCGCAACCTTGCTCTATACGAGGAAATATTAAAAGAAGCCAAATCAAAATTTGAACCCGGAAAACGTTATCCACGGAAAAAATCCTGATCCATATTTAACAATTTTGAGGGAGAAAGGAAAGGAGATGGAAATGGATATTGAAAAAGCAAATCAAGAGGTTGTGGAGCGAATGATGGAAGCCCGGCCAGTGTTGGTCGGATTAGGAAAAGCGATCGATGTGATACCAGGAATGAAGGAAAACTTACTGCTGCATGCGGGACCGCCAATTTCCTGGGAGCGAGCCTCAGGTCCCATGCAGGGAGCAATTACCGGTGCGCTGATATTTGAGGGCAAAGCAAAAAACATGAAAGAAGCCCAAAAACTGGTTGAATCCGGGGAGATTCAACTTGAACCCTGCCACCATCACCAGACTGTTGGACCGATGGCAGGGGTTACCTGTCCATCGATGTCAGTCTACATCCTGGAGAACAAAACCCATAAGAATTATTCCTATTCTAATTTGAATGAAGGTTACGGCAAAGTGCTGCGCTACGGTGCGTACAGTGAAGAAGTGATTAACAAACTTAGATGGATGGAAGAGGTCATGGCTCCTCTCCTTAATGAGGCGATTGAAGCCAGCGGTGGAATTGACATACGAGCGCTGTTAGCTGAATCCTTACACATGGGGGATGAAGGACACAACCGTAATAAAGCTGGGTCAATTATGTTTACCGCTAAACTTGCTCCTTTTATTGCGAAGGTCTCCAAGGATCCATCGGTAGCGTCCGAGGTGATTTCTTTCCTGGGAGATAACGCATTAAGTGTATTAAACCCGGTCATGGCAGCCTGCAAAGCGATGTCCGATGCCGGTCATGGTATAGAAGGAAGCACAATCATCACCGTGATGGCGCGCAATGGAACTGACTTTGGAATCCGGATCAGCGGTCTGGGTGAGCGTTGGTTCACAGCCCCGGTTCCGACACCTAAAGGACTCTATTTCCCCGGATATACAGAAGAAGATTCCAGCGGGGATATTGGAGACAGCACGATTACGGAATCAGTAGGGATTGGAGGGTTTGCCATGGCGTCTGCTCCGGCAATCGTCAATTTTGTGAGTGGAACGCCACAAGATGCTATCAATACCACCCTGGAGATGTACGAGATCACTTACACGGAACATAAATTCTTCACGATTCCGCCCCTGGATTTTCGGGGCACTCCCACGGGAATGGATTTAAGGAAGATTGTCGAAAAAAGCATCACACCCCGCATTAACACTGGCATTGCACATAAGGATGCCGGAGTCGGCCAGGTGGGCGCGGGTTTGGTCCAGCCCCCAATTTCGTTATTCCAGGAAGCATTGGTGGCTTTTGCAGAACATTATCAAATAGGGTAAGGGATTGTTCCCTGAAAATAAGAGCTCGGTCAAAGAGGGAGGATGGGTATGAGCAGAGAGAAAGTTATAAACCTGCTGAATAGCGCCAAAATGTATGATCTGACGCAAGCCTTGAGTATTTTCACGCCCCCGTTTCCCGGGGAGATGCCGCTCCAGGTTCACTTTTTTAAACGATTAACAGGATCATTCGGCGGAGGCCAGGGTGCGAACGGGCAGCAAATCGAGTGGAGCAACAATACCGGCACTCACCTGGTCGGTCCCAGGGCATTTCATTCGGGAGCCAGGGCGATTGCTGATATTCCGCTGACTGATCTCTCTGGGGAAGGAGTGGTGGTCGATATCTCTGACGAGGTTTCGGATTACAGTCTTTACACCCCGGAAATGATCACTAACAAGGTGGATGTAAAGAAAGGGGATATCCTGATCATCAATACCGGCTATCACAAATACGGCTGGGATCAGCCGGATATTCCCAACCCGGATGCGCAGGGAGGGATTGAGAATAAGGAATTTGGTTATTATCTTCGCCACCCCGGTCCATCGCCGGAATTTTTCCAATGGGCGCTGGATTTGAAGTTAAAACTCATCGGTGTGGATTGCGGGTGCGTCGAACATCCCATGAACACCAATTTGCGCAACATGCATGCCCGGGAGTTTGAAAAAGCAGAAGCCAAGTTAAAGGAAACCCGTGGGAAAACCTGGGACGAAATGTACCCCGCGGAGTGGTATCACAAACTCACACATATCACCATGCCAAAAAGTGGACTGCTGCTGGCGGAATCTTTAGGTGGAGAGATCAATCAACTAAAAAACCAGCGGGTCTGGATCATGATTTTCCCTATCCCGTTTATGGAAGTTGAATCTTCTTGGAGCCGGGCAGTTGCACTGCAGGCTCCGGATAACATGGATGCCGAGGCGTTTTTTGACCAGATGCACGAAATCGAAATGCTGGATATGACTTTGCCGTTCAGCGTGCAGACTCCCCAATGGGCCAACTATGTACCCTTAAGCGTAAATTACACCAAACGCGTGGGCGGGCAGAATTTTGGACTGGGCAGGAACAACGCTCACTGCCGGGCAAGCTTCCATTTGGCGACTCATATGGATGGAGAGGTTCATTTCCACTCCGGTGGTTTGACCATTGGTGAGACCCCCTTTGAAAAATGGTTCGGGCCCGGGGTTGTGGCGGATATTTCCGAATTAGTCAGCGATACCTCCGTTTACACCCCAGAAATGGTTGAGAAGGTTGCTGAAGTTAAGAAGGGGGATATCCTGGTTATAAAAACCGGTTATCACAAGTACGGCTGGAACAGTCCGGATTCCGATGAATTTCGTTACATGATCAGACACCCAGGACCTTCACCTGATTTTGCAGATTGGTGCCTGAAGATGGAAATAAAATGGCTGGCTGTGGATTGTGTGGCAATGGAACACCCCATGAACACCATCCAGCGACTCTGGCATCCCAAAACTTTTGAGGAAGCCAACCAAAAGTTAATTGAACAGTACGGAAAAGACTGGGATGAGATTTACCCGCTGGACAAGTATTACCAGGATATGCACCTAAACCTGTTTCCCAAGGGGATTATCCACGCTGAAAACCTGGGAACCGATCTGGCGGATATGGAAAGCGGGCGTTACTATATCGGCTGTTTTGTACAAAAAGGTATGGAGCTGGCTTCCTGCTGGGCGCGATTTATAGCGTTTAAGGAATCGGAATAGGAAAATTATGATTCTTGTCACTGGAGCAGCTGGAAAAACAGGTCAGGCAGTTACACGGGCGCTGGTCAGCGTCGGAGCATCTGTTCGGGCCTTGGTTCATAAAGAAGAATATCAGGATTCGGCTGAATTAGCTGGAGCAAGCGAAATCTACCTGGGAGATCTTCTCAATTTTGATGATCTCCAACAGATTATGGAAGGAATCGAGGCTGTTTACCATATTTGTCCAAATGTGCATCCCGGGGAGGTGGATATTGGGATAGGGGTCATTCAGACTGCCAAAGAAGCCGGGGTAAAGCATTTTGTGTACCACTCGATTTTACATCCCCAGATTGAAGCCATGCCCCACCACTGGCTGAAGCTGCGGGTTGAAGAGCACTTAATTGAATCCGGCTTGCCCTTCACTATCCTGCAGCCAACAGCCTATATGCAGAATATTGTCTCACTTCTCCCCAAAATCCTTGAGGGAGGTGTTTATCGGGTGCCATATCCAATTGAAACAGGAATCTGCCTGGTGGATCTGGAGGATCTTGCTCAAGCTGCGGCAATTGTGCTCACTGAACCTGGCCATTTGGGCGCGATCTATGAATTGGTCGGGACGGGACCGATCACCCAGGCCCAGGTTGCAGCGGTCTTAAGCGAAGTGCTTGGCAAAGATATTCAAGCTCAGAGGATTCCTTATAAAACCTGGGAAACTCAGGCTTTTAAAAATGGCCTGGGATCCTACCAAAGATATACTCTACTGAAAATGTTCCAGAATTACAAGAAGTTTGGTTTTTGTGGAAATTCCCTTGTTCTCGGCTGGCTGCTTGGTCGTCAACCGACAACCCTGGAAAGTTGTCTCCGGAGAGAGCTTAACAATCTCAAAGCTTAACAAGAATTTCACATAATATATATCACATAATATATAATGGAATGCACCGGCGATTCCAACAATGGAGATTAGCCTATGAAACCGGCACCCTTTAAGTACTATGCTCCCACGACGGTTCCAGAAGTTTTGTCCATCTTAAAGGAACATGGATACGATGCAAAAGTTTTAGCAGGGGGACAAAGCTTGGTACCAATGATGAATTTTCGCCTTGTCCAGCCCGCAGTCTTGGTGGACATCAATAATATCCCAGATCTTTCTTATATAAAAACCCATGAAAAAGGAATCCGCCTGGGGGCGATGGTTCGCCACACCCAGGTTGAACGCGATTCTCAAATCAAAGAACGGGTCCCTTTGCTTCATGAGACCATGCCTCAAATCGCAACTACCCAGATCCGCAACCGGGGCACAATTGGCGGAAGTCTTGCCCATGCGGATCCTTCGGCAGAACTGGTTGCAGTTACTACTGCCCTGAAAGCCCGCTTCAAAATTCAGAACCTCGAAGGAGAACGTTGGGTTCCTGCCAGTGAATTTTTTGTAGGGTTGCTGATGACAGCCCTGGAACCGGAAGAGCTGTTGATTGAAATTGAAATCCCCGGCTTACCTGCGCGATCAGGCTGGTCGCTTAAAGAAATCGCCCGACGCCCGCATGATTTTGCCCTCATGGGTGTCGTGGCGGTATTGACCCTGGATAAAAAAAACCGCTGCCAGGCTGCCAGATTGGTTTACTTGAGCGCCGGAGATGGACCGGTTTTAGCCGAGGAAGCTGCGGCATTGCTTCAAGATCAAGAAATTAGCGAGGATTTAATAAATGCTGCGGCTGAAAAAGCCGCCACAGAAGAGATAGACCCCGGGAGTGATATTCACGCTACTGCTGATTTTCGACGGCATCTGGCAAATGTTCTCACCCGCCGGGCTTTAGCAGAAGCTTACCAGCGGGCCAAGGGCGGAAAATAAGGAGATCACCATGGAAAACACTTTTACCATTTCGGTCACTGTCAATGGAACCCCTTATCAACGATCGGTCGATCCCCGGACCTTATTAAGTGATTTTCTCAGATATGATCTGGGATTAACTGGCACCCATGTCGGCTGTGAACACGGAGTCTGCGGCGCCTGTACGGTTTTGCTTGATGGTGATCCTGTGCGGTCTTGTTTGTTATTTGCACCCCAGGTTGACGGTCATGAGATCCTCACTGTTGAGGGATTAGGGACCATGGATGACCTTCACCCCTTACAAGAAGCCTTCCGCGAAGCACATGCCCTGCAGTGTGGTTTCTGTACGCCCGGCCTTTTAACGACATTGCTGCCCTATCTGGAAGAAAATCCGAACCCCACAGAAGAGGAAATTCGGGAAGCCATCTCTGGAAATCTTTGTCGGTGTACCGGATATCAACATATTATAGATGCAGTGAAATTGGCTGCGGAAAATATGAACGCTTGAAAGCCCGTTGATTTGAAAATTCCGGGTTAAGTTTGAATTGAATATCAAAGAGGAGTGCAGTTGTGACATATAAAGTAATCGGAAAACGAGTTAAACGGGTTGAAGATCCCCGCTTGCTGACCGGTCAGGCATTATTTGTCGGTGATGTGACTTTACCAGACATGCTCCATGCCGCTTTTTTGCGCAGCGATTATGCTCATGCTAAATTAATCAGCATAGATGTTAATCTAGCATTGGAAGTTTCGGGGGTGGTGGCAGTCTATACTGCAGCGGATATGGGAGATGCTTGGGAGCCGGGACCTCCTCTGGTTTCTCCGCCGCCGACTCTAGAAAATGTGGTGTTTAATTCCCGTCGGCAGGTTCCACTGGTAAAAGATAAAGTCAAACATGCTGGGGAGATTATTGCGGTTGTCGTTGCTGAGAGCCGCTACATTGCAGAGGATGCAGTCGAGGAAATCCTGGTTGAATTTGAACCATTACCTGTTGTGGTCGATTTGGAAAAATGTTTGGAACCGGGCAGTGTTCTGGTTCATGATGATCTGGATACAAATTTAGCTGCACGCCTCGTACAAAACAAGGGAGATTATGAAAGTGCCCGGAAGGGGGCAGACCTGATTATCAATCGGCGTTTCCAGCTTGACCGGGGGGCTGCTGTTGCGATGGAGAACAGGGGAATCGTGGCTGATTGGAATGAGAAGAATCAGCATCTCACGGTTTGGGATGCGACCCAGTCACCCATACCGATCCGGAATGGTTTGGCCGCCAGGTTGGGGCTCACACAACGGCAAGTAAGAGTAATTGCTCCGTTTGTTGGGGGAGGCTTCGGACCCAAAATTATGATGTTTTACGCGGAGGAAATGGTGCTGCCCTGGATTACGATGAAGTTGGGGGTACCAATAAAATGGATCGAAGACCGACGGGAAAATTTTTACGCTACCACCCAGGAACGGGAACAAATACACGAAGTGGAAATGGCTTTATCCAAAGAAGGGCATATTCTTGGGATAAAACAAAAGATCATCCATGATACGGGCGCGTTTAACCCCTATGGTCTCACCACTCCTCTTAATACTCAATCACATTCCATGGGGGCTTATGATGTGCAGAATTATTCCAGCGAAGTAATTGTGGTGTTTACCAACAAAACCATTGTCACGCCTGTGCGCGGTGCGGGCAGACCACAGGGGATTTATATTGTTGAACGGATGCTGGATATTGCCGCGCGTGAGCTGGATCTCGATCCAATGGGAATCCGCAGACTTAACTTTATCCCCCCGGATGCCTTTCCTTATGAACATAAAATCATTGATCAGGCCTTTGCACCTTTGGTATTGGACAGCGGGAATTATGAACCTGCCTTTGATAAAGCGCTGGAAATGCTGGGATATGAGGATTTTATCAAAAAAGAACAGCCGCGTTTACGGGCGGAAGGAAAACATGTGGGGATTGGTATTGTGCCCTTTATTGAAACCACGGGGGTTGGACCCTATGAAGGAGCCAGAGTTTCTGTTGAGCCCAGTGGAAAGATCAGTGCGGCAACCGGCGTAGGCACTCAGGGGCAGAGCCATATGACTTCCTTTGCCCAGATCATCGCTGAACATTTAGGCGTTCAGGTTACTGATGTGAATCTTGTGACGGGAGATACGGCGGAGTTTCAATGGGGAACCGGCACATTCGCCAGCCGGGGAGCAGTCGTTGCGGGCAATGCGGTTAATGCCGCTGCCAGCGATGTCCGCCAGAAGGTGCTTAAATTGGCCAGTAAAATACTGGAAACACCGGAAAAGGAACTAGAATTGGAAGACGGTATGGTCCGGGTGGCAGACATTCCTGATCAATCCATCAGCCTGGGAGAATTGGCATTGCTCGCGAATCCCTTACGCGGTGCGGTTGAACCGGGAACGGAACCCGGTTTGGAATCAACCAAATACTTTGGACCTGCCTTCGGCGCGACAGCCTTCGGAGTCCACGGTATGATCCTGGAAGTTGACCCGGAAACGATGATGATAAAAATCAGGAAATACATCACAGTAGAGGACTGCGGGACTATGATCAATCCACTGGTGGTTGAAGGCCAGATACACGGTGGAGTATCAATGGGCATCGGTAACGCCTATTATGAAAAGCTCCATTATGATGAAAATGGACAGCTGTTAAACGCCAACCTGGCTGATTATTTAATTCCTGGTTCGACTGAAATGCCGCATATCGATGTCCACCATGCTAATACACCAGCACCCAATAATGAACTTGGCACCAAGGGAGTTGGTGAGGCCGGGGCGATTCCCGTACCGGCCCTATTTGCCCAGGCTTTAGAAAACGCGCTCTATGATTACGATTTAGAGATCCTGGAAACTCCCCTCAGCCCCAACCGATTATATGAACTGCTTCATAAGCAGGAGGACCCCTCATGAAAGTAACAGGAGAGCATATCTTCAAAGGAACACCAAAGCAGGTCTGGGATTTATTTCGAGATACGGATGTGATGGCGGCAGCTCTGCCGGGAACTAAGAACATGGAAGCTGTTGGTGAGAATGAATATGAAGCGGTTATGAATGTTCGGGTCGGACCGGTAGCAGGAGAGTTTTCCGGAACCCTGGTACTTTCCAATGAGGATTATCCAAAAAGTTATACTCTGACCGTAGAAGGTCGGGGAAAACCGGGTTTTCTGAAAGGAACCGGGGACATCAAGTTGATTAATCAGGGCGAAAATAGCACTTTGATGGAGTATGAGGGAGAAGTCCAAATCGGGGGAAAGTTAGCCGGTGTTGGACAGCGGTTGATTGATACCGTGAGCAAAAGCATTATTAGTCAGGCTTTTGATACGTTGGATGAGGTTTTAGCTGAGAGAACTGCGGCAGAGGAAGAGGGAAGGGAAGCTGAATACCGAGGGGTTTCTGAGAAAGATTACGCTGCTGCGGTTGCAAAGGATATAGTGGGAGGGTTCTTGTCTGCACCCTGGGTGAAATGGCTTCTGGGTGTTTTGATAGTGTTGATTATCGGTTTAATCCTGTTTTTGAGTTTTACCTGAACATCGCTGCTTACATATTTGTCTATAAATAACAACACGTTCCTTCAAGACCGGGTTATTTTCTACAGGGTAGGTTTCGGAGAAAGATATTTTGATATCTCCCAATTCTACAGGGAGTGTTCCCCAATGGTTTGCCGGCGATTGCAACCGCGGCTGTTTTAGGCATTTTGATTAATGCGGTTTTCTTGATCTTCAAACCGCCCGCAGCTGTGGAACTATAAAACTAAAGAATACTATAGTAAATGGGCATCCTCCCAGGCGGATGCCCATTTGTTATTGACAAGGTGGGACAAAGAATAGGAAAATAGTAACTTCAAAGCATTTTTTTTGGGGTGTATAATTAAAAAAACCCCTCTTAAAGCGCACATTTATTGTTGATAAACCAGATTTGAGGTGATAAGAAGATTTATGATCCATTCACAATCAGGGGGATTATAGAAGACCGGAATTATTCGGTAAAGATAAAGATTGAGAGAGTGAGTAAATCTAAGAACTGGTAGGAGGTTTTTCTCATGTTGGCACGTCCCGGTTTACCAGATTTTGAATACATGAAGGCGGAATCACCCCAGGATGTCTTTCGCCTGTTAGAGGAAAGGGGAGACGAAGTAAAATTACTGATGGGGGGAACAGATCTTTTTGTCCAGATGCGGGACCGGAACGAAGGGGCTGGTATATTATTGGATTTAAAATATCTGCCTGGCATGCAGGATATTTCCTACACCAAGAAAAAGGGAATTAAAATCGGGGCTGCAGTCACTCTGAATCAGCTCTCAGCGCATCCAAACGTAAAAAATCATTATGAGATATTAAGCCAATCTGCGGATACCGTTGGAAATTACCAGCTGCGAAACCGCGCAACCCTGGGAGGAAATTTATGCAACGCTTCTCCCAGCGCAGATATGGCTCCGGCAGCCCTGGTATTGGAAGGGGAGGTGTCTCTTTCTGGATCTGAGGGTGAACGGGTGTTGGCGCTGGATCAGTTTTGGGTAGGACCCGGGAAAACTGCCCTTAAAGAATATGAATTCATGACCGCTGTGTGCTTCCCAAACCCGCCAGCTGGTGCTGTCGGTCGTTATATCAAGTTAGGCAGGTCAAAAATGGGAGATCTGGCGATTGTAGGGGTAGCTGTATTGGGATATCCAGATCCTGAGGTGCCTGCCGGCATTCGATTTAGGATTGGGATCAACTCAACCGCGCCAACAGTATACCGGGTGCTACAGGTTGAAGAGTTTTTGGCCCAGTCTCCATTAAGTGATGAGATCCTGCGCCAGGCTTCGGGAGAGGCCATGAAGGTTTCTGCTCCGATTGAAGATGTTCGGGCAACGGCACTTTATCAAAAGAAAATGGTAAATAATCTAACTTTCAAAGGGCTCAAAGAAGTCTGGAGTCTATTGAAAAATTCCTGATGGTACGGATCCGGGAAGAGAGATAATTATGGTTGTACATACAATTTCGTTAATAATAAACGGTACAGAAGAGGGTCTTCAGGTCCCATCCAATATGACTTTGCTGCATGCGCTGCGGGACAAGTTAGGTTTTACCGGCACAAAAAACGGCTGCGAAGCAGGAGAATGCGGCGCCTGCACAGTGCTGGTTGATGGTGAGCCTATGAACTCCTGCCTGGTGCTTGCCGTAGAGCTGAGCGGCAGAGAAATCACCACGGTGGAAGGCTTGGCGGTAAATGGGAAGCTCTCCCCGATTCAGCAAGCGTTTGCAGATCTTAATGCCGTACAATGCGGATACTGCACACCAGGTATGCTGATGGCGGCGACGGCATTGTTAAGGCGCAACCCTCATCCCTCGGAGACAGATATACAGGAAGCATTGCTCGGAAATTTATGCCGCTGTACGGGCTACCGGAGGATCATAGACGCGGTATTGAAAGCTTCCAGAAATGGAGGTGCGAGATGAAAATCTCCGAACCAAGTTTAATAGGGAAGAGCGTCCGCCGCACAGATGCAATCGATAAAATTACTGGTTGCGCTGTCTTTGTAGATGACATTCCATTTGGTCCCAATTTGCTTCACAGCAGGCTGGTGCGCAGTCCCCACTCCCATGCGCTTATTAAATCAATTGACACAAAAAAGGCAGAACAGCTCCCGGGAGTAAGAACAATTGTTACTGGAAAGGAACTCAGCGCGCGTTTGGGTTTATACCTGATTGACCGACCCATATTCGCATCAGAAAGGGTTCGTTATTACGGGGAACCTGTGGCAGGTGTGGTAGCGACCACAGAAGATATAGCTGTTGAGGCTGCCAAATTAGTGGAAATTGAATATGAGGTTCTTCCAGCTGTGTATGACCCTGTAGAATCCACACAACCGGACGCTCCTCTGCTCCATCCTGATCTTGGCAGCTACACCGTGGCAAATTTTATCTTCCCGGAACCGGGAACCAATATTTCTGAACACTTTAAGATTCGCAAAGGGGATGTCGAGACGTGTTGGTCTGATTGCGAGGCAATTGCTGAAAGGCAGTTCCGCCTGCCGCCGATTGAACATGTGCCGCTGGAGACCCATACCTCGATCGCGCTCAGCGAAAAATCGGGCCAGATCACCTTGTGGGCCAGTTCTCAATCGCCGTTTGCCATGCGAGATATGATTGCCCAATGCCTGGGAATCCCTCACAATAAATTACGGGTGATTGCTCCTTTGGTAGGAGGCGGTTTTGGCGGCAAAGCCGGCGTTACTATGGAAGCTTGCGCGGTTGTCATGGCCCAGGCAGTTGAAGGACGTCCTGTCAAACTGCGCCTGACCAGAGAAGAAGAATTTATCGGCACATCGGTTCGCCAATCGCTAGTTTCCGACATTAAGGTAGGCTGCGATAAAGATGGAACCTTGTTAGGAATGGAGCTTACTTATTATTTTGGCGGCGGAGCCTACAATGACTATGGGGTAAATATAGCCCGGGCTGCTGGTTATTCCTGCACTGGTCCCTATGATGTGCCTAATGTCAAAGCTGACTCACTTTGTGTTTATACTAACCACCCTGTTGGAAGCGCTATGCGCGGGTTTGGCATGCCGGAAATCCACTGGGGTCTGGAACAGATCATGGATCAGCTGGCAGAGCAGATCAACATGGACCCGGTAGAATTCCGATTAAAGAACTGTGTGCGAACGGATGACGAAATCGTCTCCGGAATGAAGATGACACCCATTGATCTGGAGGCTTGTATTGAAAAAGTTTCCAAGGCAATCAAATGGGAGAAAGAGGAAAAACCCACTTCGCCGAATAAAAAACGCGGGAAAGGGATTGCGATCATGTGGAAAGCGCCGGCCATGCCGCCCAATCCCGGCAGTGCCGCAGTGGTTAGATTTAACGAGGATGCGACAGTAAATGTGGAGGTAGGTGGTCAGGAGTTAGGCCAGGGCGCATTTACTGTTGCCGCCCAAATTGCCGCGGAGATGCTGGGGGTGCCCTATGAATCGGTGACAGTCTCTTACCCACTGGATACCAAGTACAGCCCATATGAGTGGCAGACTGTCGCCAGCCGGCTGACCTGGTCAATGGGCAATGCAGTTAAGGCTGCAGCAGAGGATGCCAGAACTCAAATCTTGGAAACTGTAGCAGATCATTGGGATGAGCAAGTCGACGATCTCACAATCAAAGACGGCCTGGTGATCTCCTTTAAATCAGAACGGGAACAACCCCTGGATAAAATGGTTATCTATGGACTGCCGAATGAGGATTTTGAGGGCTGGAAGGGCGGACCGGTTGTCGGTAGAGGTCATTTTATGCCCACTTATGTCACAAACCTGGACCCGGAAACCGGGCAGGGCACCCGGGCAGTGGTTCATTACACTGTGGGAGCCCAGGCGGTTGACCTGGAGGTAGATCTGGAGACAGGTCAATTGGAAGTGCTGAACATTGCCAGCGTTTATGATGTGGGACGTGCCATCAACCCCGATCTAATTATGACCCAAATTGAGGGCGGCGCGGTTCATGGGATGAGTTCCGCTTTTGAAGAGCTTAAGTTTAATGCGAGCGGAGAGGTCTTGAACCCCAGTTTTGTTGATTACCGGATCGCCACTATAGCAGATATACCACGCAAGATCCACGGTGACTATGTTGAAACGCCAATCGGCGATGGTCCCTGGGGAGCGCGGGGTGTTGGGGAGCATGTGATGGTCCAGACAGCGCCGGCGATCGCCAATGCCCTCTATGATGCAGTGGGCATCCGATTCTCGGATTTGCCGCTTTCAGCAGATAAAATATATCTGGCGCTGGAGGAAAAGATTAGTCGCGGAAAGTAAATGGGTATAGATCCTGGATGACTTAAAAAGTGGAGGCAGGCCGGCATGACTTCAAAAGGAAAAAAACAGGCAAAAAAAGATCTAATCTCTGAATTAAAGAAAACCAGGAAAAGAGCTGAATTAGGGGGTGGTCGGGAGAAGATCCAGAGCCAATATAAAAAAGGGAAATTGACCGCCCGGGAAAGAGTTGAGGTCTTATTTGATAAGGGGAGCTTCCGGGAAATTGATGCTTTGATGACTCACCGGCAGTCAGATTTTGGGCTGGATGAGAAAAAGATTCCCGGTGATAGTGTTGTTGTGGGTTTTGGAAAAGTGAATGGGAGAATGGTAGCCGTTTTTTCCCAGGACTTTACCGTTATGGGCGGGTCTTTTTCAGAGATACAGGGGCAGAAGGTAGCCAAGATTTTTGATCTTGCCCTGGACTCCGGTGTGCCAGTCGTGGGCCTGATGGATTCTGTAGGCGCCCGCATCCAGGAGGGAGTTTACAGCCTGGCAGCTTATTCGGAGTTATTCTGGCGAAATACCCAGGCCAGCGGCGTGATTCCCCAGATCAGCGTCATGCTTGGCCCCTGCGCGGGAGGTTCTGTATACTCACCAGGGTTAACTGATTTTGTGATCATGACCCGCGCGATCAGCCACATGTTCATCACTGGCCCAAAAGTAATTAAATCAGTTACTCATGAGGATGTAGATCTAGAGTCCCTGGGCGGCGCGACGGTCCACAGTACCAAAAGCGGTGTGGCGCACTTTGCCGCTGATTCGGAGGTGGAAGCCCTGGAGATCACGCGTAAACTTCTCAGCTACCTGCCCAGTAACAATGCTGAACCTCCACCCGCGCTGAAGCCGGAGGATGATCCGCACCGTCAGGATCAGACCCTTGATTCCCTGGTGCCGGCCGATCCTGAAGAAGCCTACGATATGCGGCAGGTGGTCGAAAAGATATTTGACCGGGGCAGTTTTTTCCCGGTCCACCTGGATTTTGCGCCCAATGCGCTGGTGGGTTTTGCCAGGCTTCATGGTCAGGCGGTGGGCGTAGTTGCCAATCAACCCAATGTGCTGGCTGGTGTGCTGGACATCAATTCATCGGATAAGATTGCCCGCTTTATCCGCTTTTGCGATGCTTATAATTTTCCCCTGGTCACATTTGTGGATACTCCGGGTTTTCTCCCGGGAGTACAGCAGGAACATGGCGGCATCATCCGCCACGGAGCAAAAATTGTTTACGCGTATTCAGAAGCCACGGTACCCAAGATTGCTGTAATTGTCCGCAAGGCTTATGGAGGCGCTTATATTGTCATGAGTAGTAAATATATCCGAACCGACCTGGTGTTTGCCTGGCCAACAGCGGAAATAGCAGTAATGGGAGCGGATGGAGCAGTGGACATTTTGTATTCCAAGCAGCTAAAGGAAGTGGAAGACCAGGAAGAGGCCAGGGAAGGATTTGTCAGGGATTATCAGGATAAATTTTCCAAACCCTACCGGGCAGCTGCCAGCGGCCACGTGGATGAAATAATCATCCCGTCTGAAACCCGCCCGCGTTTGATTGCTTCGTTAGAGCTGCTGAAGAATAAACAAGGACAAACAAGACCGAAGAAACACGGCAATATGCCGTTATAGGTTACCTGGGAGGTTCAGGTTGAATGAGATAGAACAGGGTTTAATACTCAGCGGAATCGGAATTGTAATTACCTTTTCATCCCTTGGGATTTTAATCCTGCTCATTGTGCTGTTAAAGATAATTTTCCCATCTGGTCAGACTATCCGGAAATCCAAGACCGAAACAGAGAAGATTCCAGCAGAAGACCAGTCTACTAGGGAGAGGAAGCGGAAAATTGCAGCAGCTGCAGCAGCTGCTGCCCTATCTCTTCAAAAGGATAAAACCCAGTCCAGTGGATTGGGACAGGTGCTTGAAAGCCCTCCCGGAAACTGGTGGCATAAAAAGCTGGACAGGATTCATTTTAAGGAGTGATTATGGGCGATTCAGCTCAGAAAATTTGGGTCACGGTGGATGGGAAAAAATATTTAGTGGAAGTAGGGGATCTTCACCAGCGGCCAGTTACTGTAATTGTGGAAGGATCCAGTTTTGAAATTGATTTGGATTATGATTTTGATGATACGGGCGAGGAAAGGTCAATTTCCTCTGATATTTCTATCCAGACTGATGCTCCTTCCCATTCTATTCCTGCTGGCACAACATGTGAAGTGACCGCACCAATGCCGGGAGATATTGTCCAGATCCTGGTAAAAGCCGGACAGAAAGTAAATCAGGGAGACCCCCTTTGTGTCTTAGATGCCATGAAAATGAAAAACACCATCCATGCCCCACAAGCCGGGATCGTTTCCGAGATCGGAGTGCAGGAAGGCCAATCTGTTGAGTTTGGTGTAGTTTTATTTAAGTTCAGCTGAACACTATGGATATTTCTGATATTAGATTTTTACTGGGGGCCTTTAAAATATTTTCGCTGAAGAACCTGGTCATGACCCTGGTGGGTGGATTGTTGATCTACCTGGCCATCAAAAAGGATTTTGAACCGATCCTGTTGCTGCCGATTGGTTTTGGCGCTATCCTGGCCAACCTGCCGCTGACAGGGATTACGGATGCTGCAGAGGGCGGCTTTTTGGGAGTCCTGTACCAGGCCGGGATCAAAACTGAGCTCTTCCCTCTGCTGATTTTTATCGGCATCGGGGCGATGACGGATTTTGGCCCGCTGTTGGAAAATCCCAAAATGGCTATATTAGGTGCAGCTGGTCAAATTGGTATTTTCGGCACCTTGCTGCTGGCGCTCAGCATTGGTTTTGACCTGAACGAGGCTGCCTCGATTGGAATTATCGGTGCCATCGATGGTCCCACAGCAATTTATGTCTCAAGCCGATTAGCGCCTCATTTGCTGGGTCCAATTGCGGTAACAGCCTACACTTATATGTCCCTGGTACCTATCATACAGCCGCCTGTAATGCGTTTATTAACCACTGAGAAAGAACGCAAAGTCCGTATGCCGTATACAGAGAAACCGGTTTCCAAAACGGTAAAGATACTCTTTCCGATTTTGGTCACGATCATTATTTCCCTGCTGTCCCCCAAGGCGTCTCCCTTGATTGCCACATTAATGTTTGGAAACTTGATGCGTGAATCCGGTGTGGTGGACCGATTGAGCAAGTCTGCCCAAAACGAGATCGCAAATGTTACCACCATTTTCCTAGGGTTGACCGTTGGCAGCACCATGACAGGGGATAGTTTTATCCAGGGTGAGACGCTTTTAATTCTGGGGATGGGACTGCTGGCTTTTGTGCTGGATACCATGGGTGGAGTTTTGGTCGGCAAGTTAATGTACATACTGTCCGGGAAAAAGTTTAACCCACTGATTGGCGCTGCCGGGATCAGTGCCTTCCCCATGTCTGCCCGGATTGTGCAAAAAGTAGGGCAGGAGGATGACCTGGATAACTTCCTGTTAATGCACGCCATGGGAGCAAATACTGCCGGGCAGTTAGGAAGTGTTGTTGCGGGAGGGGTGGTGTTAATGCTGCTCTCGGGAGCATTTTAGTATTGATTGTTGAATAATTAATAAAGAAAGAAGGAGAAAACCATGAAACTTATTGACCTGACTATTCCCTTGGGAGTGGGGACACCTCCTTGGCCAACCTATATTCCATTGGAAGTGAAATATTTTAAGCGGCTGGCTCCCAATGGCGCCAACGGGCAGGTGCTGACTCATTCCAATCATGTGGGAACGCACCTGGACGGAGAAATCCATTTTTATACACCGGGCAAAGATATCGCACAACTGGAGCTGGATTTCCTGGTCAATGAAGGTGTGATTGTTGACTTGAGCGATGCGGTGGGGGACTACGAGGTCTACACCAGCAAAATGATTGAGGAGCGGGTGGAAGTTAAAGAAGGGGATATTTTGATCATCCATACCGGCTACCATCACTTTGGCTGGGATCAACCCACTGCAGATGAAATTCGCTACATGGTAAAACATCCCGGACCGGACCGCGAATTTGCTGAATGGGCAAAAAAGAAAAAATTACGCTGGTTGGGTGTGGACTGCGGCAGCGCGGATCACCCTATGAACACCATCATCAGGGATTGGATGCCCCGCCAGGCCAAAGAAGCTGATAAGGTTTTCCAGAAAAAATATGGAAAACCAATGGCAGAGTTTTACGATGACAGCAAATACCAGTTGATGCATATTGAGCTGTTCCCCCACGGTATCATCCATGCGGAATGTCTGGGTGGAGATATAGACTTGCTGCTCAACCAGCGGACAACGATCGGCTTTTTCCCCTGGCGCTTTGTGGATGGCGAATCCAGCATCGGGCGCTGTGTGGCCTTTGTAGAGGATGATCAATAACAGGAGCTGATGAAGAAAAAAGAAGGGTTGGATAAAACCAAGTTCGGCGATGCGGTAAATTCCGATCATGTGAAGAGCTTGGATAAACTTAGCGCTTAATAACTACCTGAAAGGTGTTGTTGAAGACAAAGGGACCGGGTTCCTCAGGAACCCGGTCTCTCTACTCTGGAAACGGCTTCCTTAAAAGGAGTGAACCCCAATAACAGGACACGATAATAAAGACACCTCTTGTATAATACAGGAGGTGTTCTTGTTATTGATGAGGATGGGTCTTTCCATAAAACTGTCATCGCGATGAGTTCAGAGACGAAGCGATCTCCTGTTTGTCACGATCTTTTACCAGGGGACTGAAGTCCCGGCTTTGGGCTGGTGCCGAGCATCGACCTACGTCGATGCTTAAGCTTTCCACTTATCCCGTAGACCACAGAAGATTAAGCGTCCCTGGAGAGAGAGTTTATCCTGAGTTTATCGAAGGGCTCAGCGTAGCTCCTGCTACGACTTTAGTCGGCACTAAAAACAAAACTGACGCCTTTGGAACTTAGACGCCAGTTTGATAATTAGTCTGGAAAGGGTTTTATTTATTTGTCCGGCTTACGGGGTGCACTTCATTAAAGGAAACCGTTTCCTATTGTTATTAAAGCAACCGCGTTAACACCGACACCATCCACGCCAGTACCGCGATACGCCCCATTTTAATATGGTATGTTCCTTCCGGTGATTGAAATCGCAGCTAAGGTCCTTCGGTTTCACTCAGGACAGGCGTCGACCTCCGTCGACGCTGAGGTTTTCGTGAAAGTTAAACTATAGCCGAACCATTTAGCGTCCCTGAAGAGGGACGCTCAGCGAAGCTCATTCTACGACTTCAGTCGGAACTACTTTGCAAGCAGCCGCGTTAACACCGACACCATCCCTGCCAGTACCGCGATCCCGGATGAGCTGCCCCATTTTAATAAATCTTCCAGATCCTGTGGAGAAGATTCTTCCCCGGCGAAAAGGGGATCCAGTACAGCCAGCAGACGCTCATCCGCCGCTCCTTCAATCGCGCAAGCCAACAGGCTGGCGCTGAGGGAGGTTGTCTTCTCTCCGGCAGCACTTAATAGATCGCTGTTGAGCTGTTCCAGTCCCTGCACTGGAATCAGGGCACCTTCCCAACGATTGAGGGTCAGTATCACCCCGAGTACAAAATCATCCCCCAGGGGTGTGAGGCCCGGACCCAATCCCAGCAGACTAGAAAACTCGCTTATCGCCCCCGTTAGTTTTTTGTTCTCCAGCAAGACTAGATATTGATAAAGAAGTTTGTCAAATCCCGGGAGATCGGGGATACGGATAGGGTTTCCTGGAAGCACAGAATTAAACAGATTCTGGTAATCATTCCTCTCAGTTAATCGCAGTGTTTGTTTAATCGTAAACTCCAGACGCGAGCGGCTGATCTCCGCCGGTAATCTCCCGGATGGCAGGGAAGCGTTCCAAACTTCTGCATTTTTCAAGTTGATCTGGATGCCTTCTCCCGGGAAGGTGATTTTGGTTGGACTAAGAAAAACCGGGCTGTCCGGTATTGTTTCCGGCATCGCGGCATATTTATTATTTATATTAACTGTTAGCGGTCCGCGGAATTTTTCAAAGGATAGGAACAGGATCGTATCATCCGGGGACCGAAGATATAATCCACGATTGGAGATACCGGCGGGGACGGCATTTTCCTGCCGATGAAGCAGCCCCTTCGCGAACTGCCCAAGGCTGACAGCCGGAATGATCACGTTATCTTGAGCCATGTAAATCCTGTTGGGTAAAATATCGTCTTTGCTGTAATTATAACCAAGGCTTTGGTTTTGGTCCAAAGTTTGGGGGTTTGCCCTGCCGATGTTAATTTCAAATAAAATCAGGTTAAGTTATAATTTATAATGATCAAAACTTGAAATATTGCGGGGGTTGCCTCCAGGAAAGGATGGCAGATCCCGATAACCGGATAATAGAAATGACCATTAAGAAGAATGATCCCCTGCGGCTGGATATCAGCTACCTGATAAAGGGGTCCCCAGGCACCTACAAAGAGTTTGAGTTTAATTTTCCTCAATTGAATTTTTCTTCAGAATTGACCCTGGTTGATATCCTGGGGAAAATAGCTATCTCTGTCACCGAGGATGGTGTGGTTGCTGATGGTAAACTGGCAGCCCTCACCCAGCTGGCCTGCAGCCGCTGTTTAAAAGACTACTGGCAGCCCCTGGAAATTAATTTCACTGAAATGTTTTCAGCTCATCCCGCCGGAGATTCGGGTAATGACCTGGGGGAACAGCCGCTTCCTGCTGACGGAGCGATTGATCTAACGCCGATTATTCGGGATTATGCGACCTTGGAAATCCCCATCCGCCAGCTTTGCTCAGAGGATTGTAAGGGTTTGTGCCCGGTCTGTGGGGAGAACCGGAATCAGGAAGACTGTGGTCACCGCCAGGTAAGCATCGATCCCCGAATGGCAGAACTTCAGAAACTATTAGAGAATAAAGAAACATCAGAATAATCCGTTAAGAGGTTTACGCCGAAAAAGAATTTATCTCAGACAAACTCAGGCCTTGATCTTGATCAAGGCCTGGTTAGTTAATCAATAATTAGTCAAAATCCTGTTTGCAGTCCTAAACGACAAGGGCAGCTATTTCAACTCTCCTTACCGTTAAAAAATATCCGTTGGAACCAAAAAGCCACATTCACAAGGCCGATCATCACCGGTACTTCGATTAGAGGTCCAATAACAGCTGCAAAAGCTGCGCCTGAATTGATCCCAAAAACCGCCACCGCAACAGCGATTGCCAATTCAAAATTGTTGCTAGCTGCTGTAAAGGCCAGTGTTGTGGTCTTGGAATAATCTGCTCCGACCGCTCGGCCCATAAGAAAAGAAACCAGAAACATGATCACAAAGTAGATCAGCAGTGGAATGGAAATCCGCACAACATCCAGGGGGATAGTAAGGATCAACTCACCCTTGAGCGAGAACATTACCATTATGGTGAAAAGTAAGGCAATCAGAGTAATAGGGCTGATCTTGGGTACAAAGGATTGATAATACCAATCTTTACCTTTGGCGCGTACCAGGAGGAATCGGGTCAAGAACCCGGCTAAAAATGGGATACCGAGATAAATAAACACGCTCTTGGCGATTTCCCCAATGGTGATGTCCACAACATTTCCGGTCAGACCGAACCAGGTAGGTAGAACCGTAATGAAAAGATAGGCATAAAAGCTGTAGAATAACACCTGGAAGATGCTGTTGAAGGCCACCAACCCGGCGGCATACTCATTATCGCCTTTAGCCAACTCATTCCAGACGATTACCATGGCGATGCAGCGAGCCAGCCCAATCAGTATCAGCCCGGTCATATATGCAGGGTAATCGCGGAGGAAGAGTATTGCCAAGAGGAACATTAGAACCGGACCGATCACCCAGTTTTGCACCAGAGAAACCCCTAATATTTTCCAATCGCGGAACACATCACCCAGTTCGTCGTAATGCACTTTCGCCAGGGGTGGATACATCATCAAGATCAAACCGACAGCAATCGGGATATTGGTTGTGCCGACCGAGACAGCGATGTTGAAATTTTGAACTCCATGGGGAAATAAAAATCCAATCCCCACCCCGATTGCCATAGAGAGGAAGATCCATAATGTCAGATAACGATCTAAAAATGACAATCCTTTTTCTTTCTGTTCACTCATAATCAGCTCCTTGACAATGTTTGGTGCATTTTATTTGATATTGTTTAAGTAACCAGATTTTTTTCATCAACACTTTCCGTAAAAAAATCTTTTTCCATATTTGGATCCCCGTGTTAATCATCTGTCAGGACTTCAACCATTCGCAGTTGCTTTTATCTCTTTCTGCCGTTCAATAATCCAGAATAATCCCGCAAGTAAACCTAAAAACAAGACCAGATAGAGAGTGACCAATCCAATACTGGTGCCATCTACCCAGGCACCATACAGCAACCCGGCAACCGTACTGAACAAAGATACCCAGGCAACGTAAACCCAGGCCTTAACGCGTCCGATAATTGAAGTGGTGATCAAGATGCTCTGCAGGCTGAGTTCCGGATCGGAGATCAGGTAGGCAAGCAGCGGACCGCGGTGCATCCCCAATTGAAGGAACATTTGTGCAATGGGAACCTCTACCAAAGTGGGAAAGTACATAAAAACGCCGAATACCACACCAACAAAATTCCCAATAATTGAATTTTGCCCCGCAATAGCCTGGATCCACTCTGGTTTAATCAGCTCGCGGATAATACCAACGGCAAAGACACCAGCGATCAGGAGGGGGAAAATCTGCTTAACAAATCGCCAGGTTTCCCATAAGAATCCACGGGTTTCATCTCTAGTTAACTGTGCTGGGATCATCCAGCCAAGCAAGAGGATAGACAGCATTACTCCAAAGAATTTCCCTGTAAAAAGAAGCGTCACTCCTCCGGGATAGGGATTTATGGTTAATGACGCAATTAACAATGTCAATCCCACCAGGCCAGTTGAAATCCAGGTCCAGAGATTAAAGTTCTCGTGGATATTTTCCAAACCTTTCCAGGCCGCCAAGCCAATCAGCACCAGCATGCCAATCAGGAGAGCACCTTGCGAATTGATCCCTTCCTCGCCTTTGGCAGGATCAAAAGGTACCAGCCTGAACAGAATATCCTGAAACTGATTTATTCCAGAGAGGGGTAAATCCAATTGTAAATAGGTGGTTTTAAGCAAATCAATTTGGAAAGTGCCAACAATTAGCAGCCCAACCAATACCAGCAGGAACACCACAGTGGATTTTCGCATTGAGGTCTGTCCGGCAAACATCACATCGGTTTTTTTATCGTGTTCCGCGTCTTCTTTTCGGAAAATCAGAGCCATGATGATGCCTACACCAATCCCAAAAGCAATCGACAGAACTAATCTGGCAATTGCTAAATCCATCCCAATCACGGCACCGGTATATGTCAAGGCTAGAATGTTTACAGCAGGAGCTACAAAGAGAAAGGTAATCGCTGGACCTAATCCAGCACCTTTTTTATAGATTCCAGCGAAGAGCGGAATCACCGTGCAGGAACAGACTGCCAACAGGAATCCGGCGGCAGCCGCAGCGGGATAAGAAATAAACTTAGGTGTGTTCCGCCCCAGAAAACGGGTAATAGTCTCTTTAGGAATCAAGGCTGTCATCGCTCCTGCAATGTAAAATGCGGGGAGCAGACAAAGCAGCACATGGGCAGCTAAATACGTTGCCAGGTTACCTAGCCCACCGTAGAACAAGCGAGAAATAAATTCGATTGTTGAAGTCATAATAGTCAATTACCTCTTTAATGCATTCGGTATATTGATTGTGTTAACTAAAAAATCCCTAGCGTGCAGGGATTTCCATAGTATATTGACATTTTAGATTTCTTCGAGTGCACTGGCCAAAAAGGAGATTAGCTCCGCCTGGGAAGGAATTTTCCCGGTCGAAACTACTTTTTCGTTAATAACCAGTCCAGGTGTGCTGAAAACATCATATGTCATGATCCTCTGATAGTCTGTAACCTTTTCGACCTCGGCGTCAATCGCTAAGTTTTCAACGGCTTTATTCATTTCTTTTTCAAGGCGCTTGCAATTAGGGCAACCTGCCCCCAAGATTTTGATATTCAACATCCAAAAACCTCCTTTTAAATTTACCGGTTTTTTTGAGATTTAACGATTACATTTCGGACATTCGCAACTCTCGTGAATAGCTGCCTCGGACAACTTGAGAATTTCTCCTCGAGGTATATTCAGCATCCTGGCAGTTGATTCAATCAAGTCAAATACACTTTTGTCAGCGACACGGTAATAAATGTATTTCCCGTCACGCCGGGTTTCCAGGATTCCGGCATCACGCAAAACCATCAGATGTTGAGAGATATACGCCTGACGTTTTTTTAATATCACCTCAAGGTGGCAGACGCAGGCTTCTCCATGCCCAATGCTGAAGAGAATTTTAATGCGAAATGGGGCCCCCAATACTTTTAATGTTTTCGCTATTTGTTTTTCTGTTGATTTTGTTATCATATTCATGAATATGAATATATTATACATCCCCCCTCGCTATTTGTACAGGACAATCATCATTGATGTTTCTTACATTTTTCCTGCCAGATTATGGACATTGGATCACACCGTGTGCCCATAAGCAACCTCCGCATGTAGGGTGTTCAAGCCCGATACAATCCAACAGGTTGTTCTCTGCCATCTCACAGGTATGACAGTCAACACAAGGTGAAAAGTCCATTTCCTGCACCTTTTCTCTCAACGTTTGATAATGTCGGTTGCTCCACAAATTCGCAAGTGATTCAGAGTGTATATCTCCCACAAAGTAAGGGTATACTTGCCGTTCCCAATCCTCAAATATGGCAGTGTGCTCGTACATCAATGGCAGGCAGGGGCTGATTTTTCCATCCCACCGGATAACCATAGCGCCCTTGGCCACAAACGGACACGAAAATGGATTCTGATTAACTCGTTGGCCGGATATATGGACTTGGTATCCTTGCTGGATGAGTTTTCCTATCTCCTCAGGAATAGGATCTTCAAAATCCATCCGGGGAAGCCATAGACGGGGTTCAATGCCTTTCCAAGCACCGCCAGGAAGATAAATGGACTTCTTATATAAAACTTCCTGTTCAATTTTTTTGGAGAAAGCCAAAACATTTGTAACAAAAAAATCGATTGCGCCAAGTTTTTTCCCCATCTCAACAATATCCGAAAGTTCAGCTGCGTTTCTTTTCATCATCACAATAGCAATGCCCAGGGTCGGTTTCCCTGACCAGGGGGATGAACCATATTTTATTGTTCTGGCAGATTGGAAGTTTTCCAGATTTTCTATAATTTGGGGTAGGTGGTCCCCCAATCGGACATCCAGATAACTTTTAGGATGGGCTCCGTCGATTGAAACCCAGAGCATATCAAGACCAGAAGCGACTAATTTCTCAGACATCTCTCCAGACAACAATGTTCCATTCGTGATCAGCGCAGTTTGGGCTCCAATATCTTTTGATTGTTTTATCATTTCGATGATATCCGGATGAGAGAGGGGCTCTCCGAAACCGCCGAAAAATATCCCAGGGACTGGATTGAAGCATTGAATATCCTTAACGATTTTCTGGAATGATTTGAGCGACATAATGCCCGGTTGATCATCCCATACTTTCCGAATACAAATCCTGCAATCCAGATTGCAGCGATTGGTAACCTCAACGTAGACTCGATTCAAGGAATGGGTTGACCGACAGAGATGGATGCGGTCTTCATGCTCTTCTAATATGAGTTTATTACCAGGAACAAAACCAAATTGCTCCTTGATTCGCTTGGGAAGGAGCAGATTTCCTTCCGGATCAATCTCGATGATTATCCTCTTCATCTTAGGGAAAGAGTAAATAATATATTCATATATGCGAATATATTATCATGAGGGATTTCCTTTCTAAAGTTACATTAATCACTTCTTTTGTCCAAGGCTTATTGTCTATAAACAGATTGAACAAGAGTCAAATTATTACAGATCAATGGATTGAGGATCTTCCGGACTGAGTACGGTTTTCCATTCCTGTTCTTCGAAATCAAAATCAGCAATGTCATCCAGCGGCAGTTTAATATATTTGCCAAATCCTTCCACGGCAACTTCCCCATCGGGGAGTAAAATTTCACCGGTGCCTTCAAACAGTCGGCGTGTATCCTTGGTGATGCGCCCAATTACTCTGAGTTCAACACCTAATGGGACTGGTTTCCGGAAGCGAACCTTAAATTCAACAGTTACACCCCAAACTTCATCCTGCTGGATCATAAGGGACCGCCCAATGGTTTCATCCAGGATGGTGGTGGCCAGACCGCCGTGCAGACGGCCTGGGTAACCCTGGTGTTCTTCTCCTGGTGTGAACAGTGCCACCAGCTGGTTGTTTTCCAACTCATAAAACGAAGCATGGAGCCCGAAGGAATTATTTAACCCGCACACAAAACACATTTTGGAGTTGTTCTGTTTGGCAGTGACCTGATGGTTCATTTACCCTCCCCGGAATCCGATAATGGTTGAGATTATTTTAACAGGAAATCGGGGAGGTTCGGGTTGAACTTGGCTGAAGGAACATATTCCTTCTGGACCCTGTTTCGTTGACGGAGGGTAGTGGTCATGATAGAATGATGGTCGTTCTGCCCCCATCGTCTAGTGGCCCAGGACATAGCCCTCTCAAGGCTAAAACCGGGGTTCGAGTCCCCGTGGGGGCATCTTAAATAGGAAGTCCTCCATTCTGGAGGACTTTTTGTTTTGATCAGGACCGGCAATTCTAACGGCTTTGAGCTGAGCGGCCGGGGCATTCCCGACCGCTATCTTTTCTACCCACTCACATCATACAACTTTGCTCCCAAATAGCGCAGCATCCCCGGTCCGTTCCAGCGAATGGTTTTTCGGCATCGTAGATTGTGGATGGATTTCCTCGCCTAATGCTGGAATAACTGGAGAGAGCTATTTTGCCCTCCTCAGGCCGATTCCGGATACAGGCAGGACCACAAGCCAAGTATTCTGGCGCCTAGTCACAGCTCCACGTTTTACAGCGCAGCTTGAGCCTTTCCTAGATCATCAACCCCGATAACTAGCTTGGTTTGCGTCGCCTTGTAGATCAAATCAACATTCACTCCAGAGTTGGTGAGTTTCCGCGCAACTTCTCCGAGCATCCCTGGTCTATCTTCGGCTTCATAGAGAAGGACCTCCTTTTCGGAGCTGACCTCTAGACCAATTGCTTCGATCGCATGGCGTGCACCGGCGGCATCATCCACCAGAATATGGATTACTCCTATCCCCTCGCAGGGAAATCCGCACATTCCGTCGATGTTGAGGCCAGCTGTGCCCAACGCCTCACCTAAATCTGCCAACGTACCAGGTCGATCTTCCAAGACAACAGTTAAATCAATAGCCATGATCATCCTCCTTGGTTGCTATGCGATAGAGCTTTCATCCTATTTGATTCCCCAAATGTCGTATAACGGTTTTGAGCTCAGCCGCCCCGCTATCATCTTACAATGAAAAAGCTCGTTCCCAGAAGAACGAGTTCATTCGAAATCGCCGCATGGCGCGGGGTCGGCTGCAGTGAATGGTTAGGCGCTCAGTGAGTGGAGAAATAAAAAAACTAGTATGTAAACATGCGATCGTTTTCAACCGCAAGTTGTACTAGACGGCTCGGCATAGCAAATTCATATGGCTTGCCCTCTAGCTCACTTTCGCTT
>SDBU01001086.1_pt1 | contig 40062 bp, 43 predicted proteins | sample 2277071 | NCBI WGS metagenome assembly SDBU01 (sample SAMN10397929, study PRJNA504765) | marine sediment metagenome | isolation source: marine sediment core GS08_GC12, 126 cmbsf | place: Arctic Ocean: Gakkel Ridge, Loki's castle | collected 2008 | reverse complement strand
TCACCAGCTGCAGGCGGAGGAGGCGCTCTCCCAGCGACTCCTACAGGATATTTGCAAATAATGTTGAACGGAGTCGCCCAGACTATACCTTTTTATCCTTAGCCTGGTGGGGATGGATTAAAGAATGTTACAGAATCCGCTATAAATGTACTATAATAAAACAAAAATTAATTAAGGCTGTAGTTTTCAGCCACCTATTTTTTATTTACGGGAAGAAAATAAAAAACAAGCCCTTTGAGATTAAGTCACGGCAATATTATAAAATCTATAAAAAATTTTTTATCTTTTCTATATTTAAAAAATGGGAGATTCTTTCAAAATATCTCTTGGCGGAGTTAATGCTATGAGTGATGATGGAAAAATTATTCAACGTGCTATAGATCTGATAGGTTTGCCTGATGGTCTATTAGGTACTGAAGGAGAAATCATAAGATGGACTGGAGCAGAATGGGCAGTTGACGGACTTACAAATCTTAATGTTGGCGGGACAACCACAAAAACCCTCGCCGGGACAAATACCATCCAGTTAGGATTCAGCCCGATGTTGGGTGCTACTCAAGGAAATAACTCGATCGCTCTCGGGATTGATGCCGGTCAGACTTCTCAAGGAGCCAACTCTGTAGCTATCGGAAACAGTGCCGGCCAAACTTCGCAGGGGGCCAGCTCGGTTGCAATAGGGTGGGATGCCGGTATGAACCCTCAGGGAGTCAACGCTGTTGCTATAGGGCTTAATGCAGGAAATAGCTCTCAGGGAGCCAACTCGGTGGCAATCGGGAATCAAGCAGGAAATAGCTCTCAAAGCACACAATCTGTTGCTATTGGGTTTCAAGCTGGGCAAACCAGTCAGTTACAAACCGCTGTTGCTGTCGGCAATAATGCCGGACAAACCTCGCAAGCCGGTAACGCTGTGGCTGTCGGCAATAATGCCGGACAAACCTCTCAGGGAATTAACACCGTTGCTGTAGGGCAAGCTGCCGGGCAATCCTCTCAGCAGCAACAGGCTGTGGCCGTCGGAAACAATTGCGGCCAGACCACTCAAGGCGCTTTCGCTGTGGCCATGGGAAGGGGTGCCGGACAATTCACACAGGGAAGCAACAGTGTTGCTGTAGGGACTTTTGCCGGCAATGACACCCAAGCAGGCCAATGTGTAGCCGTCGGCGATAGCGCCGGACAGACCGATCAGCTCGCTGGAGCAACAGCCGTTGGGACGATGGCGGGTGAGACCACTCAGGGAACTCAAGCTGTGGCTGTCGGTGGAGTTGCCGGACAGACTTCTCAAGGCACTCAGGCTGTAGCCATAGGCCGGCAAGCTGCCCAGACCTCGCAAGGCGTTCAGTCTATAGCCATCGGATTTAATGCAGCAAATAACACTCAGGGAAGCAACGCTGTAGCCATCGGAAATGCTGCCGGCTTGACCACTCAAGGCAATCAGGCTATAGCCATCGGACTTAATGCAGGCAATGACACCCAGGGAATCAACGCGGTTGCGATTGGAAATGCTGCCGGAAATAACCCTCAGGGAGACAACTCGGTTGCTGTGGGACTTAGAGCTGGTCAAAGCACTCAGGGAGGGAGCTGTGTTGCTATCGGGATTGATGCCGGGCAGACTACTCAGGGAGGCGGTTCTGTTGCTGTAGGGAATCAATGTGGCCAGACCACTCAGGGTATTAATGCTGTAGCCGTCGGAGTTCAAGCGGCTGAGACAGATCAAGGATCTGGAGCAACAGCCCTTGGGAATCAAGCCGGGCAAACTACCCAGGGAACTAGCGCCACTGCCGTTGGAGTTCAAGCGGGTGAGACCACGCAAGGAAATGCGTCTGTGGCGGTCGGACAACTTGCCGGGCAAGCTACGCAGGGAACTAGCTGTACGGCAGTCGGACGGCAAGCCGGGCAGACCGATCAGCTCGCTAACGCCACTGCCGTTGGAGTGTTGGCCGGCCAAACCAGCCAGGGCGGGAGCGCCGTCGCGGTGGGGATTTCGGCTGGACAAACCTCGCAGTCACAAAGCGCTGTTGCAGTCGGAAGTAATGCTGGTAACAGCAGCCAAGGAAACAACTGCGTCGCGGTGGGGCTTAATGCTGGCAATGACACCCAGGGAAATAACGCCACTGCTGTCGGAAATCTTGCAGGGAATGCTACACAGGGGATTGACGCCGTCGCTGTGGGACACTTTGCTGGACAAACCTCCCAGGGAAACACCGCTACAGCCCTCGGTGCGCAGGCCGGCCAAACCGACCAGGGCGCTGCCAGCGTCGCATTGGGCAATATCGCAGGAAACGACACGCAGGGCACTGGGGCTATAGCGGTAGGAAACCGGGCCGCGCAAACCGATCAGGGTGTGAACGCCGTTGCGGTCGGCAATAGCGCAGGGCAAACCACTCAAGGCACTACGGCCGTTGCGGTGGGGATCAACGCTGGCAATACCTCCCAGGGAGCCAGCACCGTCGCCGTCGGAAATTCTGCAGGCAATGACACTCAGGGAGCTAACTCTGTAGCTATAGGGCTAAATGCCGGTCAAGACAATCAAGATAATAACAGTGTAGCCATCGGAATTAATGCTGGCCGGACCACTCAGTCATTTAACGCTGTTGCTATAGGGGCTACTGCCGGTAATGACACTCAACAGCAACAAGCAGTCGCTATCGGAAATAATGCTGGTGTTACCACACAAGCCGCTTTCGCTGTTGCAGTCGGAAGGGGTGCCGGGCAGACCACTCAGGGAGGCAGCGCTGTTGCTGTAGGGAGTTTGGCCGGAAATGTTACTCAAGGTCCTAACGCCATAGCCATCGGAACTAATGCCGGGTTGACAACTCAAGGGTCAAATTCAATATGTATAGGAATAAACAGTGCATCCCCTACTTTTATTAATTCAATTGTCCTCGGAAATGCGGCAACAGCGACAGGAAATAATAATTTTGTTCTTGGAAGTGCTGGGGTCCAGCTCGACAACGCAACAACCATTGGGGCCGCTGGGGCCGCTGCCGCTCTTCCAGCAAATCCTGAAGTATTTATGGAAATAATTTATAATGGAATCTTACTGAAAATACCTTTGTACCTCCCATAAGGCCGTTATTCGCCGGAGAGACTAAAAATTACGGTTCTTGGGGCAAAATCAGTATGGATCCTCTACTTTTATTGACTCAATTGTCTCGGAATTGCAGGAATCTAAAGAATATAAAAGTACACGTACTTTTATATTCTCAGACCAAAACACGGAAATAATTTACTATTTTTAAATATCTTTTCTTTATTTAAAATGGGAGATTCTTTCAAAATATCGCTTGGCGGAACAAATGCTATGAGTAATGATGGAGAACTTATTCAACGTGCTATAGATCTGGTAGGTTTGCCTGATGGTCTATTAGGTACTGAAGGAGAAATCATAAGATGGACTGGAGCAGAATGGGCAGTTGACGGACTTACAAATCTTAATATTGGTGGAACAACCACAAAAACCCTCGCGGGGACAAATACCATCCAGATAGGATTCAGCCCGATGTTGGGTGTTACTCAAGGAAACAACTCGATCGCTCTTGGGATTGATGCCGGACAGACTTCTCAAGGATCCAACTCGGTAGCTATCGGAAATAGTGCCGGAAATAATCCTCAGGGGGACAGCTCAGTTGCCATAGGGTGGGATGCCGGTCAGAGCTCTCAGGGAGGTCAATGTGTAGCTGTCGGATTTCAAGCTGGTCAAACCCTTCAAGGGGGCGTGTGTGTGGCCATAGGCAGTACATCCGGCGTCACGTCTCAAGGCACGGGGGGTGTGGCCATCGGAGCCGGTGCCGGAAATGACACACAGGGAGTAAACTCTGTAGCCATCGGAAATGGTGCAGGCAATGACACTCAAGGCGATCAGGCGATCGCCATCGGACTCGGTGCAGGCAATGACAACCAGGGAACCAACGCGGTTGCGATTGGAAACAATGCCGGAAATAACCCTCAGGGGGACAGTTCGGTTGCTGTAGGACTTCGAGCTGGTCAAAGCACTCAGGGAGGGAGCTGTGTTGCTGTCGGGCTTGATGCCGGCCAGACTTCTCAAGGTACCAGTTCCGTTGCTGTAGGGAATCAATGTGGACAGACCTCTCAAGGAACCAGTGCTGTAGCCATAGGAGTTCAAGCTGGCGATACCACTCAGGGAAACAACAGTGTTGCTGTAGGAAATACTGCCGGTTTCACCGGCCAGAGTTTTAGTAGTGTGGCCATCGGATTACGCGCTGGTCAGACCACTCAGGGAAGTCAATCTGTAGGCATCGGAGAGGATGCCGGTGCGTCAGTACAGGGAAATCAATCTGTAGCCATTGGACTTAATGCCGGGCAAAACACTCAGGGAATTGTTAGCGTAGCCATCGGAGCCAATGCAGGAACTAACACTCAATCACTTAACGCTGTAGCTATAGGGAATCAAGCCGGAAATACGACTCAAGGACAACAAACTGTTGCCCTCGGATTTCAATCTGGCCAAACTTCGCAAGGCTTTCAATCTGTAGCTATAGGCCCTAATGCCGGTGATACCAGTCAAGGAACTCAATCTGTAGCCATTGGACTTACTGCCGGTCAGACCACACAAGGCCAATTCGCTGTAGCGATGGGAGCTAATGCCGGTAATACCCTTCAAGGAAACAGCTCTGTTGCTATTGGAGAGGATTGCGGTGAGACCTCTCAGGGAGGTGCGTGCGTTGCTTTAGGATTCAGTTGTGGAAATACCAATCAAACAACCGCCTCTGTTGCTATAGGGAGTAGAGCTGGTGAAACCTCTCAAGGCACTGCGGCTGTAGCCATCGGCACCCAGGCCGGTCAGAACAGTCAGTCAAGTCTCTCTGTTGCTATAGGGAGCAGTGCCGGTACGACCTCTCAAGGTGAGAACTCTATTGCTGTAGGAGGGAGTGCCGGTAGTAACAGTCAAGGTGATAACTCTGTTGCTGTCGGAATTTCTGCCGGGACGACCTCTCAGGGAGCTAACAGCGTAGCTGTCGGATCCTCTGCAGGCCTGACAACACAAGGCCAATTCGCTGTAGCCATTGGAGCTAATGCCGGTAATAACACTCAAGGAAACAGCTCTGTTGCCATTGGAGAGGATTGCGGCCAAACTTCGCAGGGAGGTGCGTGCGTTGCTTTAGGATTCAGTTGTGGAAATACCAATCAAGCAAGTTCCTGTGTTGCTATAGGGAGTAGAGCTGGTGAAACCTCTCAAGGCGCTGCGGCTATAGCCATCGGCATCCAGGCCGCTCAGAACAGTCAGTCAACTCTCGCTGTTGCTATAGGGAGCAGTGCCGGCACGACCTCTCAAGGTGCTAACTCTGTTGCTGTAGGAGGGAGTGCAGGCCAAACTTCGCAAGGTGCTAACTCTGTTGCTGTCGGAATTTCTGCCGGCTCTACCTCTCAAGGTGCCAATGCCGTTGCTGTCGGATCCTCTGCAGGCCTGACAACACAAGGAGCAAATTCAATATGTATAGGAAGCGGATCTGGCGCCCCTACTTTTACTGACGCAATTGCCATCGGAACAGGGGCAACAGCGACAGCAAACGGTGAATTTCTTCTTGGAAGCGGTGGTAATCCTGTTAATACTGCAGGGGCCGCTAACGCAGGGGCAGCTGCTCTCCCAGCAACTCCTCAAACATTTCTGGAAATAACATTGAACGGAACCGCCCTGAAAATACCCCTATATCTCCCATAAGGCCATAGAGACTGGGTTACGGCGAGAAGAATATAAAAGTATGCATACTTTTATATTTCAGACGGAGAATTACCGTTACGTTAGTACAACAAAAGACTATAAAACACAGTTGTTTGAAGACCTTTAACCCATGTGTAACTCCATGGGGAGAAAGAATTCTCACGCGGAATAATGTCAATTATCCCTAGGTTCATTGAATGGACTTGGTTCTCGTCTATTCTCCCTTATATAAGGTATCGTATTCTTTAAACCATTATAACCATTATAACCATAAAGAATTCTTGTTTTATAACTAAATCGGTACTACCCCTTTGCGATCATATAACAGAATTTCTAAATATCTTTCCTATTGTTAAAATATAGTTAAAATGGTGAATTTTAAAATATCGTTAGGCGGAACAAATGCTATGAGCGATGACGGAAAACTTATTCAACGTGCTGTAGATATAACAGGTTTGCCTGATGGCTTATTAGGTACTGAAGGAGAAATCATAAGATGGACTGGAGCAGAATGGGCAGTTGACGGATTGACAAATCTTAATATTGGTGGAACAACCACAAAAACCCTCGCGGGGGCAAATACCATCCAGATTGGATTTAGTCCGCTTATGGGTTCTGTTCAGGGAATCAACTCCATTGCTATGGGAATGGGAGCCGGTGAGGACTCGCAAGGCATTTCATGTGTTGCCATCGGAGAGACGGCGGGGCGCCAGGGGCAGGGAGAATCGTCAGTTGCCATAGGAAGGGATGCGGGTCAAACGACGCAAGGACTCAACAGCATAGCCATCGGAAACGGTGCCGGTCAGTTCAACCAAAGCCTTGAGGGAATCGCCATCGGACTTTTTGCAGGAAATAACAACCAAGATCCTCGTGGGTGTGCCATCGGCGAAAATTGCGGCCGAGAGAATCAAGGGTTCCAGGGAGTAGCGATCGGGAGCGATTGCGGCGAGATTAATCAGGGCAGCGACACGATTGCGATAGGCAACGATGCCGGTCGTTTCGATCAGGCACCAAACGCGATTGCTCTAGGACTGGTGGCAGGTGAGAATGACCAGGGGAGAAACAGCGTTGCCGTCGGAAGGGGGTGCGGGGAGACCAGTCAAGGCGCTCAGGCGATCGCCATCGGACTCGCTGCGGGCCAGACCTCTCAAGGAGCTCAGGGTGTAGCCGTCGGACTTCTAGCCGGGCGCACCGACCAGGCATTCAGCGCGGTTGCTATAGGGTTTAATGCCGGTAACGCCACTCAAGGAGACAGCGCGGTTGCTATAGGGCTAAATTCCGCCATTTCCCTGCAGGGGCTTAACGCTGTAGCCCTCGGAAGGGGTGCCGGTAATACCTCGCAGGGAAACGACGCGGTTGCTGTAGGAATTGCTGCCGGCCTCATCTCACAGGGAACGAACTCCGTGTCGGTAGGATCCTTTGCCGGAATCGACACGCAAGGAAACAACTCTGTTGCTGTAGGAACTTTTGCCGCCGGTGACACGCAAGGAGTAAACTCTGTAGCCATTGGAAATACTGCCGGGAGTATCACGCAGGGAAGCGAATCTGTAGCCATTGGAAATATTGCCGGGCAGACCACGCAAGGGGCTAACGCTGTAGCCATAGGGAATAACGCCGGTAACGACACTCAGGGAGTAAGCGGTATTGCTATAGGACTAAATTCCGGTCAGACCTCTCAGGCGACCCAGAGTGTAGCGGTCGGAGTTTTTGCCGGAAATTCCATGCAGGGAAACGACGCTGTTGCTGTAGGAACTGCTGCCGGAGGCGACGATCAGGGAGCCTTAGCTGTTGCTGTAGGGAACGATGCCGGCCAGACCACGCAGGGAGCAAGCTGCGTGGCTATAGGACGTGGTGCCGGCAATTCCGTGCAGGGAAGCGAATCTGTTGCTGTAGGAGCTTTTGCCGGCCAGACCTCTCAGGGCCAAAACTCTGTAGCCGTTGGAGTTAATGCTGGGGACAACTCGCAAGGAACGAGCTCCGTGGCAATTGGAAATAACGCAGGTCAGACAACCCTTGGTGCAAATTCAATATGTATAGGAAGCGGATCTGCAGCCTCTACTTTTGCTGACTCAATTGTCCTCGGAGCTGGGGCAGCAGCGACAGCAAGCAATCAGTTTGTTCTTGGAAGCGGTGCTAGTCCTATTACGTCTGCTGGAGCAGCGTTTGCTGGGGCAGCTGGGGCTCTCCCAGCACTTCCTGCTGGATATATCCCTATAATATTGAACGGCGTCCTCCAGAATATACCTTTTTACAACTAGACTCAAGGCCCGCCCCTCTTCTAATATATTATAAAACTTTTTATAATATCCTCCTTCTATAATAAAAATGGTAAATTTTCGTATATCACTAGGAGGTACAAACTCCATGAGTAATGATGGAACAATTATACAAAGAGCTCTGGACCTTTCAGGTACAGGACCAGGATCTACAGGACCAACAGGAGCCACAGGAGCCACAGGATCAGCAGGATCCACAGCTGAAACAGGATCAACAGGATCTACAGGAGTCACAGGACCCACAGGAGAAGCAGGATCCACAGCTGAAACAGGATCTACAGGAGTCACAGGATCTACAGGACCCACAGGGCCATGTTGCACAGGCCCAACCGGTCCAACCGGTCCAACCGGACCAACAGGAGTCACAGGCCCAACAGGAGTCACAGGTCCAACAGGTTTGATTTCCGCTACCGGGACAGTCAATGGGCAAGCACTCAGGTGGGATGACTCAGGGAGCCAGTGGGTTTCCACCGCTTCCGATTCTATCTCGATTGGTCCAACGACCGCAATCACAAACAGCCTCAATAGCGTGACACTCGGAGTGAACATAACCGGCACGGCAGGAAGCGGATCCGTGCGGGTAGGGTTCGAGGCAGGAAATACTTCACAGGGAGCTAACAGCGTCGCAATCGGATCTGCCGCCGGTGACACATCGCAAGGCAGTTCGAGCGTCGCCATCGGATCCGTTGCCGGCTCTACCACTCAGGGAAACAATAGCGTGGCCATCGGACAGAATGCCGGCAGCAGCTTGCAAGGAGGCAGTTCTGTGGCCGTCGGAAACGGTGCCGGCACGACCTCTCAAGGAAGTTCGGCCGTAGCCATCGGACAAGCTGCCGCTACCAGCTCGCAAGGGAATTCGGCCGTAGCCATCGGAAACGCTGCTGGTAACACCTCGCAAGGAATCAACTCCGTGGCGATCGGAACCTCTGCCGGCCAGACAAATCTCGGCGCCCGATCCATATGCATAGGAAACCAGAGTGCAGCAAATGGGTTCAGCGACGTAATCTGTATCGGATCCGGCGCAAATGCACTCGGAAACGGCAATTTCGTCCTTGGGAGTGGCGGGTCCCCACTCTCTAACTCCACTACGGTGGGAGGGAACGGCGCAGCGTCCGCGCCCCCAACCAATCCGCAGGTGTACATGGAAGTCATCTTCAACGGAGGAACCGCGCTCAAGATCCCGCTGTACCTCGCATAACCTGCTACAAACATCTGGAGAATACACCCATCACTATTCCCTTCAAATAAGCTTCTCTAAGGACCTGACAATCCCTTATAGACTTCTCGGTATAATATTCGATTGTGAGTTCTGACATTTTGAAACTAGTTTCTTATATGAAAATTCATATAAGAATACCCCCAGTTAAACCTACAATTGCAAACTCCTCATGGCCTGACTGACCGTATTAACAGCTCCATCGATTTTTGTATTTACAGTTTCTTTGACAAAGTTCCAGGCTTTTAGACCTAAGATTAGATAGGCTATAAGAAATCCTATTATGATAAGGAGAAGTATAAGATTTACGACAGAAAGAACAGCTACCATATTTTATTATTTTATTATAGCCCAGAAAAAGATCTAACGGCACGTACCATACTTCTTTTTCATGGCAGCAACCTTGGTTTTCGAGATAATTTTAAATACTTTACCCTTGCATTTGGGACATTTCCCCTTAAGCATCCACGTTTCCCTCTTCGGATTTTTGGCCTTATAGACGCATATATCCTTGCTGGCGCAGGTAACATGCTTCCTATCCTTAAGACAGTAGAATTCGGTTTCACGCATAACCATTTTTATAGTTTTTATAGTAGGCCTAGAAAATAAAAAACGAATATATAGCGAAATATAACCAGAAAAATAAGAATGGGAACATTTCAACATCGTGACACTCCTGTCTTTATTTTAAGTACACTTGAGAGATTAACCGACGATCGAGACGAATTTAACTTACGCAACCAAGATATTCAGGAGAATATCTTTCTAAATCTACAAGAAAACGATATCGCCGGATTATATCTTACTCCACTCCGTTTCGATCTCTTTGGGCAAAAAAGACATTGGGATGATGTGATAGATCGAATACATTACTCCCAATCTCGATGTAGGAAAGCCCAATAATTAGGATATTTTCTTATACTTTTTAAGTATAAGAACAAAATTCACCTATGTTTAGTAACCGTAAGCCATACCGGAGTTCTGTCGGTTCTGATTTGCGCGGAATCCTTCCTGAAGGGCCTGATTCGCCCGCATCTTCGAGCTCATGTGCTGTTGGGCATCGACATAAGGATAGGTGTTGCATCTCGGATAGATCCAATCACGGAATCCTGTGACGTTTCCGAACTGTCCTGTGATATTGTGAACGTCTTGGAGATCCTGAGCCGCCAATTGTACATCCTGCTGGATAAGATCATAGTCGTACATATGACCGCGAATACCTTGAGCGTCGAGGTTGACGTATTCCATATATTGTGGTCTGAGATGGTTTTCTACGACGACACGGTCATCTGCGCTGTTACAACCGGCGGTCTTTGTGACAAAGGAATCGGCGCAGACGCGCTGCCCTTTAAGATTTGTCCCATTCCATGGGGGACAAACCATCAAATTGGGATTGAGGAATCGATCCGATTGTATCTTGTTAGCCCAACCGGTATCGACTTTACAGGTTCTCACACTTCCTTCTAATGATAATGGTCCACTCATTTTCTTTTATTATACTCTGAGAGAAAATAAAAAAAAATATTTAGTCGTACGATATAACTTATGAATCTCTCTTGCATGTTACAACATTTTCATCCCTATACTTCCAATTATAACCTCCACAAGTTTTTCGTTTACCCCTACAACATTTCGCAATTGTCGAATAATCCCGCCCAATTTTGTCAGAGGCCTCTTTTATAGTTTGAAAACACTCAACAAATTTACCGTCTAGTGTATATTGTTCAACACACTTAGTACGTGTTAGAGACACAGTATGAGTATCTTCCTCTGTTTTATATTTCCATATATAGGATCCACAACTTTTCTGTTTTCCCAGACAACATCTGGAAATTGCCGCTCTATCAATCCCAATTGAATTAGAGGCATCTCTTAGACTCTTGTGAATTGCAACAAGTTGTCCTTTTAGATTATATTGTTCAACACCTCCTTTTGTCGGTTTTAGACCATTTCTTACAGCATGTTGCATATTTTGACTCTGCGTAACCCACTCAAGATTAAGGTAGGAGTTGTTTCGTTTGTTTCCATCCTTGTGGTTCACTTGTTTATAATTATTAGGATTTTCGACAAAAGCCTGGGCAACTAGTCTATGAACAAATTGAGAAGCACACTTTATTCTTGTCGTTTCATACCCTCCTCTTAAATTCGTAGTATTTAGGAACGTTTTAGTTTCTTTATTGTATATTTTTCCACAATCTGAAACCATATATTTTGGAACTTCCCTGATTTCTTTTACTGTCAAATCTGTAATGGCAATCTCCTCCTCATTGGGAATACTATCTGTTAATGTAATCCTTCTTGCTTGTTTCGGTATATCCCACGTGAGATTATCGCGATTATTATTACTTTTATTACCATCTTTATGATAGACTCGAAATTTATTTTTGGGATTGGGTATATAAGCTACAGCTACTAATCTATGTACTAGGATCGATTTTATCTTTTTGTCAATATAGAGGGCAACTCTCTTACATCCATCAAAATCGCTCAATTTCAAAAGTTTCCCTGTATTACAGTTTTTCACCTCTCCCATATTCGATACCTCGTATTTCGTTGGACTACCGTCCAGAATTATCTGGACCCATTGCACATCAACCACCATTTTATTATTATCAACATTTCTTTAACTCAAAATCATTTTTCATTTTTCGATAACTTCCATCTTCTTCCTACAACTTTCGTTTTAAACATTTATAATCTATCGATTATGTAAGAAATGACCGAAAAAAATGAAGACGGAACTTTCCAATACCAAAGCGAAGATTTTGCAGACGTAAGAATTCTTCGCTATCCCATTCCAGGGTTTGAACAACTTTCCGAAAGGAAAAAGCTTCTTTTGTACTATTTCTACAAGGCTGCGTTATCTGGCAGAGATATCATTTGGGATCAGAACTGTAAATACAATTTGTATGTTAGGAACGTTTTAGAGCATATCTATAACAATCGGGAGAGGATACCACCTTATTTACTAAAAAGACGTGAAGATTGGGAGGAATTTGTAGTATTCCTCAAACAGATATGGGTACATAACGGAATTCATCACGGTTACTCTAACGAAAAGTTAATTCCAGGTTTCAGTAGAACTTGGCTTAGAATGATTATTGAACTTGGGACAGGTTTTCCAAAAGATAGCGTAGTATTCCGATATAAAAATCCACGACAAGTTGAGGGCCGTTACATAGATATCTATGAAATTCTTTTCAACCCAGAAATCGTCCCCGTTAAAGTGTGTAAGGCGCCAAATGTAGATAAAGTAAAAGGTTCTGCCGTCAATTTCTACGAAAACATTACACAGAAAGAGGCCGAAGAATATTATAAGCAGATGGCCGATGAAGATAAAGATAATCCTAGACCCGTTCCATATGGCCTAGATACCAAATTGGTTAAGAAAAAGGACAGCAAGTTCGTTTCTCCATGGGTTTCTGAACGAGAACAGCCACATACGGCCTTTTCCGATGACAAACCTACCGACCCGAATAAACTTATCTATGAAATTTCGTTTAGCAAGATTTACGCTAAACCCATTGCCGATATCTATCACTGGCTATCCTTAGCTATGATAACAACCGAATCCCCAGAGCAACGCGAATCATTAACACTCCTTGCAGAATATTTACTAACTGGAAATCTTGAAACATTCAATAAATATTGCATTGCGTGGCTCAACGACAAAGATTATGATATCGACATTATTGGACCGGCTTTTGTGGAGACTTATGGAGATCCTCTTGACTATACTGGAAGTTTTGAAACTGTGGTTACGGTTCGTGATCCAGAAGCCTCCAGGAGGATGGAACTACTTTGTGAGAACGCCCAATGGTTCGAAGATCATTCCCCAGTACTCAAGAAACACAAGAAAAAGGAGGCGAAAGGGATTAACGCACGCGTTGTCAACGTAGTGGTGGAATCTGGCGAGGCTTCCCCAATGACTCCCATAGGAATTAACTTGCCAAATTCCGACTGGATCCGAAAGGAATATGGTTCAAAATCTATTAATATGGACAATATCATTGACGCGCATGACAAGGCCAATAACAGTTCTGGAGCATTAGAAGAATTTTATCACAGTAAAGAAACAGTCGAGAGAATTAAGAAATATGGAGATTATGCTTACAAAATAGAGGTTGATCTTCACGAGGTTCTCGGTCATGGATCCGGACAATTGGAGAAAAATGTTTCAGAGGATTCTTTGAAAGATTATGCAAGAGTGATAGAGGAAGCGAGAGCCGATCTTTTTGCATTGTATTATATTGCAGATCCAAAAATGATTGAACTGGGTATCCTTCCGAACGAGGAAGCTTATAAATCTGTGTACGATATGTATATCACAGGCGGTCTCATAACACAACTCAAAAGGGTTGAACTCGGAAAGGATCTTCAGCAAACACATATGAGAAACAGACAAATGATATGTGTATGGTTGGCCTATAAATCTGAAGATGAGAAAGTGATTATGAAACTGGATTTGGATGGTAAGACTTACTATAAGATTTGTGACTACGAAATTCTCCGTAAACATATTGGGGAATTGCTACAAGAGGTCCAGAGAATCAAGTCCAGCGGAGATCTTGACTTCGCACAGGAGATGGTGGAATTCTTTGGCGTAAAAATCGACAAGGAATTACATAAACAGGTGCTGGAAAGATACAAGAAACTAAACATCAAACCATATTCCGCTTTCATAAACCCTAAACTAGAACTAGACGATTCTGGGGCTGTAGTGTTGAGTTATCCGAAAAATTTTGCGAAACAGATGCTTGAGTACTCGAGAGATTATTCTGAGCTATACAACCATCCCGCTATTTGTAATGATCGAATCTCTCTTTGTGTAAAAAAGGCATAGTCTATTAGAAGTCTTTCTAGATCTGAAGAAATATGATGAGGAAGTCGTCTTATAATCTCGGGTTTCATGATATCTGTGTTTCTTATTAAAAACTTCCACATGCCTATATCGGAAATAAAACGTGGAACCATCCATTGTATATCGAACCAATTATAGCCTCTTGATACCAAGAATTTTATGGTATCTAAAGGGATATTATAATCTGATAATAATCCTATTATTTGTTCCTTTGCTGCAATCGGTAAGATAGGTATCAGATCGTTTATGGTATAACCCTTTTCTCCAAAAACTCGGAGCATACTTCTATTTAAGTTGGGTATCATCCCTACCAAATCGTCAATAGTAAACCCAATCTCTAATAGTTCTTTGAGTATAACTGGATCTCGCACTGTATGTACAATATCCTTCAATTCTTGCTTAGTAAAATCCATCTCCTCAAAAAGAAATTTTAACACCCCCCGAGGGGTTACCAACCATGGAAGACCTAATAGATTCTCTTTGGTAAGTCCAAGTCCTCTAACCAATAAACGCAGCATTTCTACACTAGGAATAGATAACGCACCTTGTCCAAGGAGGCGGATGCGTAAGCTTGGGATACGTTCTGGTGTGTCATGCAGTACAGTTAAAAATGCATCTATCGCTCTGATATCGTTATTGGATATATAATCTCTCCACCTTATAATTTCGATAGATGCTGGTCTTCTAAACAATGGACCAAGAATCCCCAAAATTTCAGCATTTTGATCTATTATAAGTCCCCGATCCTCTGGCAAATCGGGATTTGCCAGTTTGCGAAGATTATCGTCGTATTTTACGATCATATAAATTAAAGGGACATTCCCATATCCGAAAGTTTGGTTCCTCTTCTCATAGAGGTAATTAATAATTGCAGTTTTGTCGTTAGGGTTTATATTCTCTGGTAAAAATTTCAAGGGGGAATCCAAAAATGTATCCAGAGATATATAAACATCAAGCCGTTCTAAGATTCCTTGAATCTCTGCTTTTTTCCTTCGTAGTTCTGCTCTTTCTCGTTCCTCTTCTGTCTCTTCTCTTTCTGGAACAACTTCTTCCGCAAATGTTTCTCTCATAACATCGGTCCACTGTGTCGCTTCTGGACGACTTGTAATAAGACGGAGACGTGCAACGAATTCATCACTTAATGGCGCTCGTGTATACGGATTTACCGGTACACGATCCCCGTCTCGTGATTGTTGAGGTTGTAGCAAATAATCTATTCCGCTTTTCTCGAAACAGTAGGTTTTATTATCACTGGGATCGTCATACATAACAATCTGAACATCAGGGACAAGGTTTATGTCTTCCATAGTATATACGTCTGTTTCGTTGACACATCCCCTCTGAAATTGCCTCCAATTACGAATCACCGTCGAAGCTTCCTCTAATAACCCCCTATCATAAACCTCTTTTAAAAGATCTTGGCAATCTCTGTAGATTTCTGGGCTAAGTCCTAGTTTTACAGCGTTAGCGTCCATTTCATTTTATATTATCAATATAAACTTTAAGAAACACACTTAAGAGTTTAGCAACTTTCACAAAAATGGAACAGAAACTAAAAGCATTTCAAGATCCAGAGAACGTCGCGGAACTTATTAAGGGATTGAGAAAACTAATTCCTGGACGGAACGTGCTAGATACAGTTAATCAGTACTATCCGAATTGGATCACCTCTATACTAGTGGGTTACTCTCCTGACTACCCTAGATTCAAAAAGAATTGGGAAACGATATGTAACTCCCTGGAGGATGTCAAACCGCGCGATATCGTCCTCGTAGAAATAGTATATGAGGATGTTATTCTTAACGGATCATCTCCAGATAATTATAACCTTCTTATCGCAGCATGTGATATTTTAACCTATAAAGGTTACTGTATCCGTAGAAAGGGGGAATTCATTCCCTGTGAAATCTGCGGTTTGGCAATACCTTCAAAGGCGGTTTACGATTTTATGAAACAAAAGAAAATAGAGTGCCCAAAGAGATGGAAAAATAGATGCAGCGGATGTACAATATAGCACGACACGTCGAATTTTTAGCTTTATATAGAACTTCTCTATATAAAGGCTTATATGTACAATTATAATATAAAAATGCCCTTAGAAATATTTGCTTATAAACTTAATGCGAGATGTGATCAGAATGAAGCAATTGTCTTTTTGAAACTTCTGAATTCAAAAAAATTATCGGCCCTTGAGCTATTATTCGCGAGACTATTTGCAAAAATATACTCCCAGAACACACTTATAAGGGACGAGTTAGCATTTTGCTCATTTCATGAAAACAGTCACCTTGAAAGCTTCGACAAATTTAGGGAAATGATTACTTTAGGGAACATAACTGAAGACCAGGTCCAGAAAATATCTAGAAGTTGTCGTTTGTTGGTCTCTACAGTAAGGGACAGATATAGTTACTACGATATAGATAAAGTTCAGAAGATAGTACAAAGAAGAAGAGGACTCTTTCCCATCGTGACATTTTCTGTTACAACCTGTAAACGTTTTGACCTCTTCGAAAGGACTATGAACTCTTTTATAAATTGTTGTGAAGATCTTCATCTCATTGACGAATGGATCTGCGTGGATGATAATAGTTCTGGGGAGGATAGGTTGAAGATGGTTGAACTTTATCCCTTCTTTACGTTTCACTTCAAAAGTTCTGACGAGAAGGGTCATCCTAAAAGCATGAATATAATACAGAGAGAAGTCAAGACACCCTATCTTTTACATATCGAGGACGATTGGGAATTCTTTGTTAAGAGATCTTATATTACAGATTGTCTTAGCGTTTTGGAGACTAATGAACGTATCGGACAATGTTTATTCAACAAGAACTACGGGGAAACAGAAGATCAAACAGATATAGCTGGAGGAGAATTTCACAGGACATTGAGTGGATTGCCATATTATATCCACGAATATTGTCCGGATAGCGAGACAAGATCTAAATTTCAAGAGAAATGGGGGACCAATGTACTAAATTGTGCCTATTGGCCTCATTTCTCGTTTAGACCTTCTCTGGTTAAGACAATAATTTTTCAAATGCTTGGAAAGTTTGATGAACAAGCGTCTCATTTTGAAATGGATTATGCTCGCAAATATGTTTCTGTAAAGTTTATTTCTGCATTTCTAGAGACGATACATTGCCTCCATATCGGAAGATTAACAAGCGAGAGACATGATAAAACAAAACTTAATGCCTATAATCTTAACGAACAGCCACAATTTGTAAAAGAAGAGAAAAAGGAAGATGATGTAGAAGAACAACCCTTTGACATAAAAGTAAAAACATGTGTCGTAAATCTTGATAGAAGAGAGGATAGATGGGAACAATTTACCAAGAACGACAATGATGTTTCTTTCCTTGATTATAAGAGATTTTCGGCGGTGGATGGGAAGAATCTGAAATGGAGTAGACAACTTGGGCGGATATTTGACGGTAACGATTACAATTGGAGAAGAGGATTGGTAGGTTGTGCTCTTTCCCATATCCAGTTATGGATAGATCTTCTTAATTCCGACTATGATGCCTTTGTTGTTTTGGAAGATGACGTAGATTTTGTACCCAACTTTGAAAACAAATTATACCATGCCTATAACGAAATAAAAGATACGGATTGGGATCTCTTGTACCTCGGACATCATCTTTACAAAAGATATGCCACAGAGAAGACCTATGACAAGAAAAATTATCCCACGTGCGAAAAATGGAATCGTCTTATTTCTATTACAAGATCTATGGGAGGTACTGGTGGTTATATCGTTAGTAAGAAAGGAGCTTTAGGACTTCTCAATTTTATTAATGAGAGAGGTATGACAAATGGTATCGATACCATGCAGCAAAAATCTGCCGATGACCTAAATGTCTATTATGCCAACCCGCACTTAATATATAGCGAATGTTTCACTGGCGACAATAAGGACACTGTAGATACCGATATCCAATTCGATTTTGATTCTTTGAAAAGATCTTTTGATACTAGATTGGAAGAAGAGCACGTTTTTTGGAAAGAGCTGGGTCAAGATCCCTTCGTGACCCATCTTTATTTAGATAATCCGGAAAAAGTGTTTATATTTAATACTGAAGACGTGGAAAACTATAAGGAGAGAATAGAAAAATTAGAAAAATATAGGTACTATAATATTGGAAGAGCTTTTGTAATCGTACCTGAAGAGATTCTTACCGATGAGATAAGGAGGGATGTTTATTTCCAAAAACTAAAGAAATACAATAGTGAAACCGGGGAAGAAAAATGGAATATTTCTGACGTTCTAATAACTTCGGGATAATTTGGATATGTATGAAATTTTCATATATATCGCTTCACATTCTAGTTTAGGTCTCGAGAAGATGTTGCACAAAAGGATTTTTGTAGAAAATCTCACGAGTAACTTTAGTGGATGTATGTCGGGTGATAGATATAAGATTATCTGGGGCATCCATCACAGACGGATTCGTAAGATCTCCTTCAAAAATATAAAAAGTCTGCCACCCCCTTAAATCGGTTAATAGATCGCGTAGTTTTTTTCCATTTTCGCTTGAGATCGTGTAGCCCTGTTTCCAAAGCTTGATACCGCGATAGATTTTCTTGACATCGACATAAGAGAAATCCATATTCTTGTCGCGAATGTACGGCAGAATCTTACTCATATCGTTTAGTCCGTCTCGAAGGTTGTACTTAATATCGTTAACTTTGAAGTCAGTCATATACCAGATTCCAGCATCGTCGAAAATAGAGATATCGTAACGATTCCATTTTCCTTCTCCTATCGGTAACCAAACAGAATAGTTCCCATAATAGCACTGAAAGTCTTTTTTATCGTCTTTTAAGAGCATAGCCTCATGTTTATTTGCAGGAAAATCCTTGTACTGATGGCCCATAAACTCTACTTTCCCATTGAGTTTTCGTACCTTGATAAAAATCTGACGGATAATTTGAGCACAACACCATTCTTGATGATTGTAGTTGGAGCGAATTCTGATATCCATATCTCTCTTTGACAACTTTTCACGAACCTCCTCAGCGGTGGGAGATCTTTTATTCTCTTCGATAAAGGTGACAACCCATCTCATAAAACCACCATACACCCAGCTATATGGAAATGTTTCGAGTATATATTTAGGTAACGGCAGCTGTTCAATTAGGTCCTTAACGATTTTTTGGTAATCCATTTTTTGGATTGAACAGATTTATAACCTAAATTCATTTTTTTTTAAATTTACTTATATTCTGATTCTCTTACTTTCTCAATTAGCCATCTGGAGGATTGTACCTTGTCTCCTAATCCGTCTACCATTTCAATATCCATTTCCCTGCATGTCTCAGCCTCTGGGATCGTCTCATTTGTTTGATCTCCACCATTTGTAAACACATGGGGATGAAGCATTCTCAAGGTTTTGCAAACAGTGCGATCCTCATCTATAGATTCTACTACCATATCAACACATTCCAATGCGCGTACAACTTCGATTCTCTCATTACACGGCATGAAAGAATATCCATGTTTTATTTTGGCCTGTTTGTCATTATTTACAATAACAATCAAGAAATCTCCAAGACATTTTGATTTAGAAAGGTATGCAATATGCCCCCGATGCAATGGACTGAGAAACCCTGATGCTACTACTATTTTTTTTGGCATTTATTATAATATAGATATTTTTTAAACCCTAATTATTATATTGTCCCTATTTTCCTCAGGTATCCAATATCATCAAATCTTTAAACTGTCCCTACTTCCAACAGCCAGTCATTATCTCTGAACCATTTTTCTAAAGCTGCGCATAAGACATTTCTAACCTTTTGAGACCAATAAATCATTCTGCAGAGTTTTTCTCTGTCCCATTCATCGATTTTAGATTGGGTTTGGGCTTTGTAAGTTTTATTCAGTATTTGCCAGGCTTTTTTGCCCTTTTTGGTCTCTTCGGACCTTTCATCTTCGTATGGTCCGCTTAAATACTTTATAAGTTCGGCTTTTGTTGTGAAAGCATCGCAAAAATCGTCTTCCCCCTCCGGTAACGGAACTTCGAGACGATCAATAAGTTTGAGTGCCTCTGGGACAGTATAGGACGGTTTACATTTCTTTCCCCTCGTTTTACTTCTTTTATCCTCTTTACCTTCCTTTGTCTCTCGTTTTACTTTTCTTCTATACCCCTCTTCTCTTTCAAATTCTTCATCGGTTCTCATGTCCCTTATTCTGAAGAATCCAGTACTTAATTCCTTAATTCCGTAGAAGCGATGAGGAGTTTGTTCAAGCCTTTGTTCTTCCTCACTCCTTCTTTGTTCATATAGTTGTCTAAATTCTTCCTCGCAGTTTCTCCATTCTCGTTGTCCATCCCTTAAACACTTGAGACGCCCTGTCCCTTTTGGATCTTCCTCGAAAAGCAGGGAACTCATCCAGGTTTGTTGTTCTTCAAATCTATGGATATAAGCCCTATTGTGATTTAGTACCCATTGTCTTAATTCTTGGCCTTGAGGTCTGTTTTCAATGTTTCCAAGAATAGCGCCCTCAATATATGTTTCTCGTATCTGAAGAGGCAATTTTTCAAAGAGTTCGCCTCTTCGTTCTGGATTGGCTTGAATTCTACGAACCAAGCCGGGAAGGCTTCTCATTCTGACTTCTTCCAGTAAATCTCGAAAAGATACACGAGCATCGATATCCGGATTCTGACTATAATAAGATGATAACCAGTTTGGACTCACAGCCATTCCACCCACTAGAAAATAAATATTATGTTGTTCTCTTAGATAAGATTTGAACCCATATTTGTTCATAATAACTACAGAATCGTCAATAATCTTTCGCAGAGATGATATGATCTCAAAAGGAGTATATTCCTCAAAGTATTTGAGTAAATTATTCAAAGGCATTGCAAACTGTGTCCGAAAAAGTTCCTTTATCCGAGTCGTTATTTCACTTACATCTTCTTTACTGTAGTAAAGATCGTAAGTAGAATAGTCGAGTTCTCTAGGACCTATTACGTCTGGGACATCTTCCATTCCATCGCATACATAGTCACAGTCTCCATAATTACACTCGCGACTTCCATCTTCAAAACCGATAGAATAAGATCTATTTCGCGCATACGTCAAAGGACAATCTACTGCAGACTCTTTGAGAACTTGTTCCATTCTTTTTATTCCCATGTCTTTCTTCTCGGAAACCTCGTATCTCATGAGATCTATAGAACCAACCTCCTCGGAAACGGAAGGTAGAGAAACGTGCTGATAGATTCTGAGTTTAATATCCTCGGGATTTTCGCTTGCTTCTATCAAATCCTCATGGGTTGTTAAGCGATAAGTTCTAAATATAGCCTGTTCAGTCTGAGAATAATTCCAGTGAGGAGTAAGAATATGTGTATTTTGCACATGCATTATTGTGAAGCCCTCTCCGGCAACTATACTTCCCAAAATTACTTGGATGTACTCTCCATGTATATTGTCAGGCTTATTAAAACGATCTATAATGGCTTTTCTAGATGCAGGGGTTGAACCTTCTCCTATCAACAATCCGTATCTAAGTCCAGGTGCATTTTCTTGCCCACTTGCCTCTTTGAAGCCAAAACATTCCAAAATCTTTGCAAATACGATAATTCCACTCCCACTTACTAAATTGGAAAAAACAAAAGAGCATTGTCCTACCGTATCCAGAATACTCCTTATCACCCTTTCGTATTTTGAGGACAATTCTCGAACTTTGGGAAGAATCCTATTGCGCCTACGAGTCCTGCAATTTAGAAACTTTTTCAAAGGATCTTTCATGAGTATCACCGTTTGACCTCCCGCACCCTCTCTAGTTTCAATATATTTGTTAAACCCTTCTTTTCCCCAACTGCCATCGGGAAAGACTAATAGACTTGCTTGTACTGAATTATTCCACCACCCTACGCTTTGTTCTTCTCTTCCATCCTCGCGTCGTCCTTGCCTGGTTTTATCTTTCGCATAGGCTTCTGCATAATTCTCGGTCTGAAAGTCACTCATTTCATCCGGAAATACAATGAATTTTTCTAGTGTCCCCAACTTTTCTCCTTCAAACACCTTCTGCACGGGCGATACCATTGATCTCAAATAAGACACATGACCCTTGAATTTGGATTTGAGCTCAGCCTCGTTCATGGGATTTACCGAATAAGTATCGTCTGGATTTTTTATCAGAAATTTGTTATTAAATCCAGGTGCGAACTGATTATTTAGAGGAAGCATAAGATTCATGATATCGGCTATTTCGTGAACGTCATCTTTCATAGGTGTCCCCGACATCAACAAAACTTTCTTATTCTCTATCACGTGTAGAAATCGATGCAGCTGAGCGTAGGATTTTCGAGCTTCGTTATCTTTTTTTAGTCTGATGTTGTGAATTTCATCAATAACTATAATGTGATTCGACCATTTCTCTTTTATGGCATCGTCGGTCATTGCCGGTTTTCCTGGCTTTCCTGGTCTTCCTTCTACCGCGAGTCTTTCTGCTGATCCCCCTAACGTATTTGTAAATTCTTGGTACCCGTAAATCTTATACCATCCCCCAATAAGTTTTCTTATCTCTCTTCTTTTTTCGATTTCGGTCGCCATATCGTCGTAATAATTGTAGGGAATGTATCTACCAAATCCCTCTGGGCTATTTTCCTCAGGACCCGTGCATCGTTCAAGCAATTGCTGGATAAATAAGTTTCTCAACGCAGGTCCTTTTACTAGAATAATAGCGCCCTTTATAGAACTATTTTCGCTTTTGATCTGCTCGATTGCTCCAACCGCGCTACACGTTTTACCTGTCCCCATCTGCCAAACTAGGAGTAGGGAGTCGTAGAGTGTCCTAGATGATAGAAAACGGGAAATAATTTTTTGACTACGCATAAGACTTCCTGGATCTTTCGGAATTTCCTCTACCGGATCTAATTTATTCTCGTAGAATTCTTTCTTTCTGAAAATCGATTCATAAAAATCCTCTCCGTACAGGTTGAGAAGATTCTCGTCATACTTATGAGTATTAGGATAACGGGGTAAGAAGGTTTCAATTTCCATTATCTTTTAATAATAGGACTTTTTTTTATAAGTTTCTTTTTCCTAACATTTTTTGCGCAAGTTCGGGATAATCTTTCTTCGCCAGTTGCGGATCACAGACTAAGATTCTGATTTTATTTATGAGCGGATCGTCCGGAGAAAAAATCCGCTCGGCGCTATAAACTATCTTGCCTGGATATTCACCACTTTTTCTGGGTTTTCCTTTTCTACCTAACACCTCATAATGATCTTGATTTACCCACAAAATTATGATCGAATGCCGTCTCTTCGAATAATTTTGAGGAATGCGATAGGGAAGTTCTGTACTTTCGTCAATAAAATACAGATCATAACCGTAAACATGAGATAATAACGAAATTATCTTTTGATCCCCCCAGTGGTACGGATTGGCTAATTTCTCCTTGAATTCGTTAAAGGCGTTCATTCTCGCCTTAATTGAAAAATTATAAATTAGATCACCCAGCCCATTGACGAAATATTGTAATCTTTTGTCCTCTAATTTGTCATCTTCTTCTCCGAGTTCGGTAAGTTTTTGGATTAAAGTTTGGCATGTAAGTTCTGCAATTTTTCTGGAGCAGTTTTTCAAAGATTTGTTTTCACAACTCTTAAAGGCTTCCGGCAAGATCTTTTCCGTGAAGATTGTGCGTGTAAATACTTCTTTTAACAAGATCTCACAATCTGAAAAGCTTGAATCATTTACTATAAATACTATCCGGATTGTAAATGGCTTGTCATTTTCGATATAATCGTAAAGATCTTCGATCATTTTCCTTAACATCATCTGAAACTCTACCCGTGCAATTTCTCCCGAAGAAAGATTTTCCCAAATCCTTGTTGTTAATTCACTGGCCATCCTCCTCCTTTCTCTTACAGCCATACGTTTACGCTCTGTTAGTGTAGAACTTTTATAAGAAATATCTATACCGTTTGGGTGTTTTTTTGTCCTTCTTTTATGTGTCGGATTTATGGCAGTTAATAGACTATGAATCAAACAGGAACCATCTTGAATTGTTCCTGTTCTAATAAGATCTTTTCCGAGTTCGCTAGCGTATTCTAGTGTATGGCCAACATTGGTAGGAATTCCCATTCTTTTGTTTCTTTTTGTTTTTAAGAATTTCCGTTTAAAACAATAAATGACTTCCTCTGTCCTTCCAAAACCCGAATATAAGGATAAATGGGCAATATTTAAAAATGTTACATTTCCCCCATTCCAGCATCCCCGGGGATGCTCCGACACTATAGAAAGTAAATGCTACAGAGGCGATACACTAGATGAATGTATGAAAAGATGTGAAAAAACTGGGACGGAATGCGGTGCAGGCTATTACCTAAAGGCTCCAGGTAAACAATCCTATTGTCTACCCTTGAGAACAAGTTTCATCCCAGAACTAAACCCAATTTATGATCTCAGGAACAAAGGAGAGTTTGAAAATACCGAGAATTTAACAACCTACAGTTTCATAAACACCGAGCTGTTTCCGTATCCCCCCGATGTTGCTAATATCGTTTTTTATACAGACAAGGTCATTCTACATAATGTAGAGCGCGACATTTCTCTTGCAACTATAGATCTTGCTTCGGTTTTCGTAGAGTTTAAGAAAGCTGATAAAGGAGGTGGAAAAATCATAGAAATCATAAGAAAAGATGCCAATGAAAAATCGGTATGGGTTAATTTCGGAGATGAAATAGCATTCGCAGTACCAGAAACAAACCTTGTTCTGAAAACAAACGCGGAACTTAAATTGGTATCTTGGAAATCCCAACGTACTCGAACAATGACTCAAGACGACGTTTTTACTCTTAGACCCAATGATCCAAAAAGGAAAAAACAACGGGTATATTACGGAGAATGTTTCAACATCATTCAAAATCACATGAACTTTGTGGCCCTCAATGAAGACAATGATATAGAAATCTATTGGGATCCGAAAGATAAAATGATTTCTAAAGGACGTGGTATTACCTTTAAATTTATCCCGGTCGTTGAAGCGTATTATTGTGACCAAGGGATTTGCAAACCTATACCGTTAGCCAATACGGACACGGAATGTGTGAAGGCAAGATATAATGGAAAAAAGGTATTTCGTAGCGAGTTGTGTTTTGGTTTATGTGCCCCGGCCCTTCCCGGGGAATTAGTGCAAAGTATAGAGACGGGTCAACAACCGGAAGCTATTCCGACTCCCGTTAGATTCACAATAATAGGGGTCGGAATAGCTGTAGGGTTGGTGATTCTCGTGTTTTTTGTGGTGTATATAATACGGCTGAGGAAAAAGTAAGGTTTATATATGCAACGATTCTTAAACTTATACTTAGTTTAAGAATGAATTAGAACCGGTCGCCCTCAAATCTTTCATCTTCTTCTTTGGCCTTTATATGAAGACGAAGAAATTTGTGGAGTATCTGTTTTAGGGTGTTTGGAAACGTCTCAAGATCAAATTTTATACCCGGTTTTTGTTGTTTACCCCCATATGGGAGTATGAAAGAACTCCCATTGCCATTCTGTATTTGATAGACCTTGATAAGTGCGTACATAAGAGAATTACCGTCATCCTCTTTGTCCATCCCCTTCACCATTTCAACAAATTCTATTTTCTCCTCAACCGTCAAATCCTTGTCCTCTATATCTTTGGATAAATTTTCGTACAACGGGAAGGATATCATGATTTCTGTAGTTCTATGTCTCTTTCTATCTTATAATCATTTTTATATATAACATTCCTCAATTGTAAGAAGATCTAATAGCTTTTGACTAACGATTTCAAGATCTTCGGTGGAAGGTGGCCAATTAATTTCCGTTTTTGGAAGCCTTGGAGATGGAGGTGGAGCGGGAGGGACTATTTTCGTTTCCGAATAATTGTAAATTCGGGAGTACTCAGATAGCGGTAGAGGTTGAGAAAATATATGAGATTTCTTTTTTCTGCTTAGGTGATTACCCATTACAATACAGCATAATATATTCTTCTAATCAAAAATATCCCAGGGCGTAGGATTATCACTGTCGCTAGAGTTGTTATTTTCCTTCTTTTTATCTTTCTCCTTTTTTTCCTTGGGTTCCGCAAAAATATCATCCCATGCATCGGGATCATCCGAATCGCTGTGAGGATCTGGTTTAGTAACTTTAGGGGCTGTAGTCTTTGCAATAATCTTTTTCTGTGGCCCTAGAGCTAGATTCTTCATCAGCTGGGCATTAAACGACTGAATCCAGTATTCTATAATTCCGCTCCCAGTGCGAAACTTTGCTTTCGTGTCGGGAGATAGCAAACTGATCCAGCGCAGTCTCTCGGCGCCCGTGAGCTCTGGATCCGATCGGTCGAGTTGTTTAAGCCAAACGGCGACTTTCTGTCTCTCTTCTTCTGTGATATATTTAAGGGCAACCATTTTAAAATAGCGTTTATTCTTTTAAAATAACTTCAAGTACCGTATATACAATTCTGTATTAGGCTTGGCCTCATGAATCCAAGAAATATGATAATAAATAGGAAAAGTCCAATTATTATAGCCCCTACCCTAGTTAAAAGATACCTTAAAAAGTCCGGTACGGATGTGTTTACTTTTTCTAATTTGGACATTTAAATATTTTGATTTATTCTTTAAACAGAGAACTCTTCCTGGGCCATGGTCTCTTCAGTCTCTATAACTTTCAAAAACCCCGTGACGATGAGCTGGTCGCGAATGTACGTGCGCAACTTTTCGGGGTCTTTGAAATTGAAGGTGTAAGGAATGAGGATGAGCGTGACTCCGCATTCCTTGCAGATCTGGTACTTCCTCTCATCCCTTTCCTTCAATTCCTCGAAGCGTTCTTGCGTCCTATGGAAGAAGTGGGTATATTCGTAATGGTAGATCCCGTTATACTCGAAGGCGAGCTCTAAGTCTTCGTTATAGCCGTCGAGCTCTAGGCGATCGAGAAAGTCTGGGCGGTCTTTTACGAACTTGCATCCCATAAGCTCTTCGAAGATTTCCCTTGTGAGTTTCTCGGAGCGAAGTTGAGAGCAGTAGGGGCACCAATTGCCGTTTTTGATGTTGTTAACGTTACTTGACCACGTGTGAGATTTTTCACATTTCCATTCTAGGAGCTGGTGAGCGTTAATATATTCCGTAGAGAGGCAATCACCATTTCTCTGTTTTGCAATCATCTTACAATGAGGAATCGATAGACGCATCTTTCCGGCACAATGAGGACACCACCTTTTATGATTTACCACATTATTATAGGTAGCAGTCCACCGGTGTAGTTGACTACATTCCCATAGAAGTTTTGAGTAACAACCGGACCAATCTTCAGTAGTTGATAAGACTGAACCGCCTCGAGATTTTGCCAGATTCATGGCTTTTGAAATAGGATCTTGGATTCCTCTCTTTTCATTAGCGCATTTTGGGCACCATCTGTTATGCTGCCTTATACACGAAAAAGTTGTTTGCCACGTATGTCCATTGCAGCATTCCCATCCTAATTTGGTATAACAATTAATATATTCTTGTGAAAGGCATTTACCACCATGGTTATTTGCATATTTTTGGCATTCTTCTATACTAAGAACCATACTTCTTTTGAAACACTTGGGGCACCAACATCCTTTGCTTCTAAGAGAATTGATATTTGCCTCCCACGTATGCCCAAATTTACATTTCCATAACAGTTTCTGCCTTGATCCTAAATATTCCTCTGTAAGACATTGACCCTCCCTTTCTTGAGCAATTTTATGACAATCCTCAATAGATAATTTTGCTGGCATTAATTATTTATTGTATCTAATCTATGTCTTTAAGTCAAAGAAAACAGAACTTTAATCATGTTTTTAATTATTTTACAACCTCTTTGAATTTTTCCTAAGGAGACTGTAAAACGCACTTCCTGTTCAAAAACAGGTCCAGCGCTTGGGCATCGGAATATTTCCTTAAATAGTCTGGGTAGCAGGGATAAACAATACTACAGGCTGCTTCGAAGCAGTGATTCGGGTAATCTGATGGCGTATATTCGTATTCTTTTTTGTAGCATTTATCGTGTCTAGGGCGCCAGCCGGCCTCTCTTTCAAATACGATCGGGTGGGATTCGTAGTAACGTCCTCGGAAAAACCGTTTATAAGGGAAATTGTCCATATCGTTCACCGTGCCTGCCGCCATCTGCGCCGTAGGGATGAATGGCATACTATAGTCTAATTTGCTCATCATTTGTCGCCTAACATTCTGTATGTTATCGTTAGTTACAGCGTAGGAGGAGTCCATTTTATTATAGATGAAAATAAACTTGATTCAGAAAAAAAATGAATTCTGCAAACAACAATATTATGCAAAAAAGACAAAAATGAGTTCATTTCTACTTAAAAATATCGCTCAAGAGATTGAGCGATCGGTATCGGAATTTGCGGATAGAATTTCTGAAAAGTATAATATTCCCAAAGAAGATATACTAGTGTTGTGGTCGGAAAATGCCACAACTTCTACGAGTTCCACAACAGCAGTTCCTAAAACAGTTCCTAAAACAGTTCGGAAAAGGGCGCCGATTTCGGCGCCGGTGGAGAAACAAAAAGAACCGGTAGAAGCATTGTATTGTCCATATCGGTACGCGAGAAAACCGAGGGCCGGGCAAGTATGTGGCGCAAAGGCAAGAGCTGGAGGGACACATTGTTCAAAGCACAAAGGTTACGAAAATAAGGAAGTTGTAACAAAAAGGCTTCTTCCAAAACCGCGACAGCCCACCGAACAAAAAGAAACCGAGTATATGATGCGAATGAATTCCAAACTGGGAAGGTTTTGGCATCCGGAAACGAGATTGGTATTCAGGCGCAAAGGCGATATCACAGTTATTGGGCACGCAACCGATGATGACCAAATCGAAGATCTTACCGAAGCTCATATTGAAATCGTGAAGCGTTGGGGGTTCAAATATGAAAATAATTCGGAAGAGGAGAATACTGGAAATACTGGAAATACTACTCCGAAGAAACGTGTTTTGTCTCGTAAGAGTCCTGAGAAAAAGGCGGAAGATTCGGATAGCGGCTCCGTAGATAACGACGCTGAGAATACTGAGAATACCGAGAATAGCAGCTCTACAGGTGATATTGATCAAAGGGGCGGCTCTGCCAATATCTCCGAACTTCAAACATTGGAACAAGACATTGAGGAAGTTTTGCACGAAATATTAGAAGACCCAAAGAAAGGAAGCCCTGAGAATTTAGTAGTTCTCTTCGATGAGGAAGATTACTCCGACGATGAAGCTGAGGAGAATGATTAAGAATAAAGAACAACCGAAATAAGGATTATTTATATTTTAGAAATATAAATAAGATTTAGACACTTTCTTCAACCGCATAATCTTGAAGTAAACTTCGTACAGTTATTCGGGAAATTGGGATATGCGTTGTAAATACCGAAATACCCTGAGCAGCTCGGCTGTTGCGCGCCATGCATCAATGTGGCATATCCTGATGCTCCATAGGAGGGGATAATGGTCGTTCCTTGAGTTGTAGCAGGAACTGGAGCTAAGATACTTTTTCCGTAGTAACCCTGATTGTATCCAGCTAGTGTAGCATAAGAACATCCGCCAGAAGTGACAGATGGACGTTCATATTCTCTGTATTGAGCCATTTCTTTATAGGTACGTAAGAATTTTTTTATTTTTTCTTTTTTAGCGCGTTGTATTTAGTTACATTTATCTTAAAAACCTGGAGGACCAGTCCCACCACCTCCACCGGATCCTCCTCCACCAGGAGGGAGTATTGGGCCCATTCCAGGGTGGCAGGCGATTCCATCACAAGATCTGGTCACGAATTGAGTGGCACAGGTCTTGCCTGTAGCATATGGATACGCTGAATGAATGTTAAAATAACCGCCGCAACTATAACCACCTTGCCCATGGAGCAAGGTGTCGTACTTGGGTGGATAATTTGGCCCAGGTCCAAAAGATGCCGGGCAATATTTAGGTACTATTGTATTAGCCATACTGGGTGTTCCCGGCATGATAGGGGCTACCGGGCCTCTTCCAAAACCCGAATTGTAATCCTTAAGAGGCGTATATGTGCAAACTCCAGAATTTACGGTAGGCCGCGTATACTCTCGTGTGGTATATGACATTTTCTTTATAGGTGTTCAAGATTTTTTAATTTTTTATCTTTTCCACCATTCGTCATTATACTAACAACATTCCGGTTGATTATCACGCGCCGCTTTTGCCAACCGGTCAGCCTTTTCGTTGTATTTATTCCCCGAATGCGCTTTAACCCATTTCCATGTCAACTTATTCCCCTTCCCTTTTTGAGCCTCAATAGTATATATAACAGTCGTCATTTCTGTTATATATACTATATATTACCCTATTTTCATTTTTCATTTTACCAACGTCTTCGACGGGATTTTCTCCCCATTCTGAATTTTGATTTGTTTACTTTATTACCTTTCACGGCCATCCAGATAAACCATCCTGCGAGGAGCAGGCATATCACGGAGATAGCTATAATGAAAACAATCGTCCATACGTTCATTTTCTTATTGGAACCGAAACGCTCGATGCCCTTGAATGCAAATTTTTCCAGAGGAGTATTATATCCTTCGACAGAACGAACTTTCTGACCATTCTTTCTGTAATACATTTTTCTTAGTCTTTGATACTAAACAAGAAATTATTTCGCCAATTCGCCCAATTGGTCAAAGTTTTCAAAAATAGTATCCAGCATCACTATGTTATCGAACAGAATTTTATCAACTGTGAGACACATATTTTCCAGTCTTTCCTTAACCCTAATAATATTTTCCATAATTTCTCCTTTCACCCGTCTAATTTTCGCAAGCTCGTCCTCGATTCGCTTTTTCTCATGGGAATACTCAATATCGTTATATAATCCCTTCACGGAGGCTTCTTGTTCTCTTCTTTCTCTCAACTGGGTCAGTTTCTCAAGAACCTTCTTCTCAGATCCCACAGTTGATCTTAATAGATCCTCGAAAGAGGTCATGTAAATTTTCATTTTCTCTTTTTTACGATATATAAACTCGGAAGAGACGGCTGCGTCCGATCTCTTCTCTAACAGGAGTTGCAGATTTTTGCTATGGGCTAATTGGTTTTTATCTAGAACCTTATAGATCCCGTTCATGACGTGTCTAATATCATCTTCTATGCTGTTTATTTTTTCGTACATCAGTTCGAGATCACACGTTATAAGGAGATTCCTATTGTTCTGAGATTGGCTAAAGTTCCTAATATAGAAACATTCGATACTGTCGTTCAGATTCAAGACACAGAGGTAAGACTTAAAAATAATGATTAGTTTGTACCTTATAGATTGTACGCAGTACTTGAGCCTTTTCAACTGCCGGAAAATGTCTTTTACATCTAGAGTATCTTGTTTCTCAAGATCCTTCAATGATATCGGACGTTTATAGGTTTCGATCAGTCTTTCGGCCATACTTACCTGTTTCAGTCCTCTGTTTTTGAAGGGTAATGTAGTATCCATTTCCACTTCGGCGTATTTCTTTTCCAGATCAATATTATCGGGTGAACCTGCATACTCATCAGTAATGTCGTCCCTTTCTTCCGTAGAAACCGCCTTAAGTCTAAAAATATCGGCATCTGATCGCAGATCAACGTTTCCCGAAAGATCGAATTTATATTTTGAGGGTAACGAAATCATAAATGTGTCAGCCGATTTACTTGAAATAACCTCAATGAACACACAAAGATTATGTAACTTGAAATATCTCTTCGGGATGAATCCTTTGGTTAGAAAAAGATCGTCGAGCTTTTGTATGGAGAGCGGCATTCTTTAGTTTCTATATTTTGTAATACTATTCTTAACTTAAAATCATAATAATTTTCTATCTAAAATCTCATGTCAGATAACATATCGAATTTACCTGTCGACGAAGGTCAAGTATCCCCGCAAGAAGCCCATTTAGTAAACACTTTCTTTAAGGAAAATCATAGTAAACTACGGAGTATCTACACCGAATTAAAAGAAACGTTAGTAGCCGGTATTCTCTTTGCAATTCTAAGTCTACCACCCATTGATGGATTGATACAAACTTTTGTACCAATAACTGAAAAATCCCCATACATCTTGCTAGGGATCAAGGCTCTCTTGTTTATGGTACTTCTTTATGGAATAAAGAACCTATACCTTGTTCGCAAGTAAGGAGGTCGATCCTGTGGACTCACCCGTGGGGCTTTTAACTTTTCTATAAATATAGAAGTAGATTGCAAAAATCAGAGGAGCAGAAAGAGCAACCGACCATACCAAAACCTTTTTGACACTCAATTTCCGCGCTTCTTGACCTTCTACTTCAACGGTGACCAATCTTGGTCTTGTAACGAGGAAAACAAAGAACAACAACACAAAGACGCCCACCATATAGAGATAGGGTGATTTAAAATAAGACGTTATACCCCCTGATTTGTTTTCTGAACTTTCAATTTCTGGTGATTCTTTTTTACCACCTGGTTCAAATTTATTTACCTCACTGCGAAGTTTTTGGTAAGTTTCACCATAGTTGGTTGACGAATCCATTTTTGGTAGTATGTATGATCTCCATTAAGCTAATATTTGAATTCTAACCGAAGAATTGTTAAAATTCAAAAAAAAATTTTATACGCACCGATCACTCCTAAGATGCTGCCACCTCCTATTGCTATTCCCTTAATTCCCAAAAGATATGGTGCCGTCCCCAGAACAGCCAATCCGATAGATCCGACGGCAGCTATAATCACATAATCCCTAACTAGTTCTCGCGAATCCTCAATATCTTCCGCAACCGTTTCTGTATCCTCTGTAGCTGTAGAGATATTATCAGCAATCGTGTTTAAAGATTGACCATGCGAGCCTACCACTGTATTGAAAGTTGTATAAGAATCCAATAATTCTTCCAAAGTGTCTTGAAGTTTTTGCGTAAAAGTACGCTCCTTCATTTTCTCTGTATACAATATAATAATAGGACTTTATAACAGAGTCCATTCATTTTCTATTTTTTCTTCAAGGCATTTTTGTTCGTCAACCTTAATTTTTCTAGTTCGAAAATGTTTCCAATATCCAAGAATTCTCCAAAAACTGTTCCAAGAGGTGGACGTAAAGTAATAGAACATGACTAGAACACCATATACTCCTACAATTTCGTGCAAAATAAGTGTAATAACAACTATTTTCAGGAAAGACATTACTTCTTATTATTTATGAGACAAAATTTTTCGTCACCGTCCGGAGTCTTTTTCTTTATTTTTTCTAGACGTGGAATGAGATCCTTCAAAACCGTGTCGTTCTCACTTCCTTCCTCCAATACTTCGAAGGGCTTGACCGGAATACAGTTACATTTCTGTAATTTACATACTGCCGGTAAGTCGTCTATAATGAACGTGTTGTCTTTTGTATAACCCTTAAGAGCAAAAATTTTCCACAACAAAGCTAGATCTTTTGGACCCTGTCTGCATTCGTTTTTAGATAGCTCGCAATGATATGAGAAGAAAATAAAATCGAGTCTTCTTTTAGGATCATCTGCGAGGATAATCTTATTGATGATCCAAAGAGCGTAATCTTTACTCGCGGCGGTCCAAATAACTACATTATAATTCCGGAAGAGATAATCGAGAAATTCTTGTAGGTATGGACGCTCAAAGACCATATAGTAATCTTCCATGTTATGTAGGGCAAATTTCAACGCTATCTTCTTATTTTCTGGATTTTCGAAATCCCAATCCGTAATGGGTTCGGATGCAATGAGCGTCTGATCAATATCCAGCACGCAATTCTTTCTCTCCTTTGGCATTTCTTCTTTCTTTGGAAATAAGTAAGATTTTAATTTGGTTGGTATAAAAACAACCAAATTCTTAATTTATCTAAAGGGGGATTATGTACCTTATAAATGTCATTTCGTTTGGAATGACATGTGTCGCAATCATTCTGTTCGATGTAAGTCCTTACGTCGCTATGAAAATGTTGTGAGTAGACATATATTCTATTACACAATCATCGTATTCGGGTTTCTCGAAATCTCCAAAAAGGTAGTCTGGCAGTATATAACGCCTGGCTTAATTGGAAAGCAGCAAATGCCGGCTCTCTACAATAAAGAGAAGGGCTATAAAAAGTAATAATTTATTTCTAGATAATCCATAAATGGTATGTCCTGGAGGAAAAATAATGAATCCAAAAACCGGTAGGTGTGTGAAAAAATCCGGAAAGATTGGTCGTGAATTAATGGGAAAAAGCCCTGTTAGACGAAAACGGAAAACACCGGTGAGAAAATCGCACAAGGCTTGTCCTAGCGGTAAAGTTTTAAACCCTAAGACCGGAAGATGTGTAAGTAGAAGGGGAAAACTCGGCAAGGAAATTCTCGCTAAAAAGATAGTGAGGTCTCGTCTTTCCCCGGGTCAAATGACTTTATCTAAATTCGTAAAGCCTGTAAAACCCATCGGTCTCCCGAGTAAGTTCAAGGAAATCGCCGAAGATTGTGCGGAAACCGGGAAGTGGGAAAAGAAAGGGTTTATCGGAGCAGGTGCCTACGGTGAGGTATATACAGCATGTAGGGCGGGGAATTGCGATTATGTATTAAAGATGCAACAAAACGGTGGAGATTTTCGACATGAAGTTAAGGCCCTCCACGCTTTGAATAACTGGAAATACTCTCCAAAAATCTATGCGGCATGGACTTGTAAAAATACGGGATTTATTGTAGAGGAGAAAGTTGTAAAGTGTAATCTGGATAGAAAAGAAATGTACACACAGCTCAAGAAGATACTGACCGAACTTCATAAAAAACGTTGGGTATTTGTGGATATTCACGAAGGTAATGTTATGTGCAAACAAGGGGGTAAGAACGTTATACTTATTGATTTCGGATGGGCGCGCCACTTGCTCCCAGGACAAAAGGTAAGATCTCATGCGGTTGCCAACCTCATAGGGCGACCTGTTGATTTTAAAGACTTGGTAGTGGCCGAAACAGGAAAATTAGAAGAGGGCTTCGGCGTTCGTGGAAGTAAAGAATATAGGAAGGCTCTGAAGGCATGGAACGATCTGGGGAGGTAAAATCTTAGGATAAATCCGACCGAGAACTTTCTTCTCATCGGTCATAGTCCACACGTAGTTGAAAGGTTCAGTTCTAGCCATATCTTTTATATTTGGTTTATTTCTAAATACAGGAATTCAATTTCAAAGTTTCAGTTAGCATCCAGAAGGTTTTTCGTTGAGTGGTCCACACCACCAGGAACCGCCGTCAATCCCGGGGCAATAATTACATCCAAGATTTTCATTTTATAAGAGTAAAACATTAAATAAAGAGTATAATTAGTATGGAGCAAGAAGATAGCGATTGTGTTGTCATAAATCCCGAAGATCTACCAAAGCATGAACCTGATTCTGCCTATCTCGAATATTATTGGTTTATGAACTCCATCAAGGACACTTTCTTTGAAACCCTTTTTGAAATTCTTGAGACGCCAGTGCAGTTGCTGTAAATTCGTGGACTAAAAACAAAATATCTGCTACTATAATAAAATGTCAGCTGAAAACTACGGAAATTTATCCGCAGGTTTTATCGATCTTGCTACTATGGAAGGTTACTGCCCGGGGTGCGCCCTTGGTAGCCCGTTCAACTATTATGGTCTTGATAACGCATACGGTTCCCACATTTTGGAAAGGTATTGCGCGGGTTGCGCCGGTGGTGGGTATTACAACTACTATCAACTTGGAAACGCTTACGCATCCCACATCCTTCGTCGTTAAAATTGTTGTGGGAATGAAATAATATTTTTCTGGGGAATAGATAAAATGTCGTGTAATGACCAATGTAACAGTTTTTATGCGGATCCTAGCTCAGGTACTTTGGGGACAAGAATAGGTCCAGAGGATTGTGGACAATGTATCTATCAATTTCATACTACAATTGGAGGCCCCTGCAGCCAATGCTGCATTGACAATTATCCCTATTTAGATGATTTATGCAACTCGTGGTGTCCTCTTGCACGATGCCTTCAGGCCAACCCTAATCGGTGTACCCAAATGCAGGGTACTATGTTTGGTACAACTCAACAGAGAGGTGGTGCGAGTATTGGTGATTTTGTTAACCGAGCTTGTAGTGCTTGCCAAACGAAAGGGGTCGCTGGTCCTTGCGGATCCAAAGAAACTTATTGCGCGGGTTGCGCTGAGGGCGGGTATTACAACTACTATCAACTCGGAAATGCCTATGCGCCTCACATCTTTCGCCGTTAAAAATGAATTCTAGATCATTCTTGATATAGAATTGTACTGAAGATATGGAAGATTTGGAAGAAGATTTGGAAGAAGATTTGGAAGATTTGGAAGATTTGGAAGAAGATTTGGATTTGGATTTGGAAGATTTGGATTTGGAAGATAACGAATCCGAGGAAGGTCAAACTCTCCCTTTTCCAGGAGAGATATGGGAACACATTTGCTGGTTTCTCGATTGGGAGGGGTTGTGGTCATTGTATATAGGAATTTTGAAATATTTTCACCCAGGTGTTTGTTTACAGCCAATGCTAAGACTTCTCCACGAACGTACACTTAAACAAGACCAAGTGGCATGGCTCCTAGCTCATTATCAATGTGTATGCGCCGAACCCAAACGGCGAAGTCTGATGGATATCTTTGAGTATTTTGTCAGTTGCAGAAAATGTGCCTGTATATATCCTAAAATCGAACAGTCCTATATAATTCGTAATTGCCCAGAATGCCCTCTAATCTACGCAGAAGATATTGAGGATTTTAATAATTTCCAGGTAGATCAATATACCAAAATTCTTCACTATAATTTCCACATCAAGAAACTGGATTTCGTATATCTCAGCCTGGTTTACGATTGGTTTGGAGGAGGCTATGGAAAGGCCGATATGCCTAAGGGGGAAAAGATAGCGTCAGCCCAAGCAATTGTCAAAAGAATCAAAACTTTAGCCCATGTATATATCGAAAGAAAGACAGGTAATCTAGAAATGATGTTAGAGCATATTCGGGAGGGTTTGAGTAAATTGTTCAACATGGAGAAAGATCGTATTTTGATTTTTCTAACGACTCGAAGAGTCTTAGAAAGTTCTAGGGCACAACTTCTCGGTGTGGAATGTCGGGAACTTGCCGAAGAATCCACCTAAATGGGAATATGCTACTTAAACCATATTCTTGTCGCGCTTGGAGGGCCCCAACTCCCGGCTTCATGTCGTGCCGTTATGTCTTCCTGTTCGTTCAATCTTTCCATTACGGCCGGTTCCAAAACCTCATTAATATAAATAGACTTTTTCCCCTTCTGCGCGGCCTTTTTCAACTTCTTTACTACTTCATTGTACTTCGAATCCCCAGAATCCCGGAAGATATTATGAAGATCTTTAAGAAAGTCCCATTTTTTTTCTTTATTTGTTATCTTTCCGCATAAATTCAGTTTTTCTATCTATCTAAAACCGTGTGGGATGTTAACAAAAAAGAAATAATAAATTATGGAGGTCAACAGCAATTTCAATAACGGAAAAGACTCTCGATACGATCTGTTATGCAACGACTTGGCAGGGCAGATAGATGGAATCTACAGTACGGGGTATAAGCTTCTAAAGACAGCTGACGGAATGAGTGTCAGGGAAGTTATCTCCTCTCTGAACGAAAACCTAGATAGTATCGAAGAAATTTACAACAATTTGTTAAAAATTGACGGTATCTTTCTCAGCACCGCTAGAGATACGTTTCGGCCTCTTTTTGATCACCCTGTTCCAGAAAAGCCAGATAACGAGTCTGAGAGTCAATTTGAGGATCGATTGAGATGCCTGATTACTGTAGATCACATTATGGCAGTGCGGAAAATGTGTCTTGAAATCAAAAAAATCGATATCCATCTTGCCAATATTGCTATGTTGATAGATCAGGTTTACGCACTTGCCAAAGCAAGAGATATAGATTTTGGATTAGGTCCCTTGGGAAATAACCTTTTGGCTATTATCACAAAAAATATCTCTTTGCTAGACACTATGTATCTAGGGAGAGTCAGTCTTATATCCAAAACACACAAACACAATCAAAGTCCAAGGATAGAAGAATTAAAGAAGTTATACTCGAAGTCTATCATATATCTTTCCAATTTCTACAGCGAAGAGTCCCTTGTCAGGGATGTCCGTTTGGCAAAATCGGATTTGATTCCTGTCCGACAAAAATTTAAGCTAAGCCTCGAGAGTATTTTTGCGAACGAATTAGGCACCTTGAACATGATGATGTAGTTACGATGGTGGTCGGGGCGGAATTCCGCGATTCTTAGAGATCGGGGCCTCGGCCTGTTCTCTCATTCTCTGCATTTGTTCGGCCTTTGCCATAACCGAATTCCCTGAACCGGACGATTTGATAGCTTTACCCGTGTCTCCACTGCCATCTGGGCGGAATGCGGCGTCTACGCTTGTTGGAAGACTCCCCGGGGGATCTGGCTGAGGGATATGATGTCCTAAATTCGGTTGCTGATCCCCGCTTTCTGTTAACGTCAAATCATCAATTGAGGTTCCCTGACTTGGATTTGACTTATTTTGCATAGATTGCAGTTCCTGTCTTTGTTGCATCTGGCGTTGAATATGGTTTTGGACGTCCGATCCACCAGACTCTTCTGCAGTCGAAGAAGGTTGAGGTTGCTGAGGTTGTTGTTGTACCGGTTGTGGCGACTTTTCCGAAGAAGGGCGTTGGGACTCTGGGGGATATAAACGCTGAAGTGTTTCTTGAATCCACTTGAATGCATGCTGACCGTCGTATTTTTCAACTGTGCCGTTAGAAAAGGAAATCAAAACACAAGGCACCGATTCTATCGATAGATCTTTTGATTCTGTTATCCGTTTTCTAACTTGAGAATTGTCTATGCACAATGGCTGTAAATAGCTTATGGGTCTCTGTTGAAGTGTAGATATAAGGTTCTTACACGTTTGAGAATACTTACTATATAACAGAACTACGAAATTCGGATCCATTATTATTTATTATCATTACCCCTCTATTTTAAATAGATAATGAGGGAAAATGAAAATAAGAAACTAGGAAAAAAATTGTGTAAAAAAATCTTAGGTTAGAATAAATGAGTCAACAACCGAATAGTTCAATGTACCAACTTCACGAGGCGTCATATCCTACCCCAACAGTTGCAAGTACACTTTTTTCACCAATCCATCGCATGGGAGGACCGGATCAAAGACTAAATTCACCAGCTATAATGATAAGTGCCGATGCCATATCTAGTGCTAAAAGCGGGGGTGGTCCCGCGTTCGCATCTGCGGCAATGCAACCCCTTGCTCCAGCATCTGCGGCGGCATGGGGAGATGCACGTACTCAATACGGCAAATGTTTGAGCCAAGTCTGTGGTCCAGGCGTAAGTGCAAATGAATGCGCAGCTCAGTGTTGGTTTGGTTCCAGTGGACAGTGTGATTGGTCATCGATGCCCAACTGTATGAGACCGGGATATTCAGAGGCAACAGCGCAGCAAATAAGACAGGGGATGGGCGGTCAGGGCGGCGCTTCGGCGGCAAGAGCGATGGCGGCATGCAATCCTGGAATTATAAGTACTGGTCAGAGCGACGGCTGGTTTTGTGGCTGCGTAGATGGTTCAGGTTGTAAGAAACCTATACAGACGGTATGTATGGATCAAAAATATCCTTACACTATAACGCCATGTTATAATAACGCCTGCGCCGCCGCTGGATATTGTACAAACTCTTGCGCCGACGCTCTTCAGCAGTCTTATCAGAGCCAATTCGGGCCGGCTTGCAGTCCCGCTACCTGTCAGCGTTGTGCTTAGAAATACCAATCTAATATAATAATCTCGCTATAAAGAAAAAGAAAATGCAGCACGGCACATTACTTTGTACAACTTACGAGAATTTCGATGAAGGTTACCTCAAGCATACGGGTTGGGGGTATACCAGCAACCGGAATCCCTGCTACGATGAGATTTTCTCTAAGGAGAATCTCATTCAGATGCAGCATAAAATCAGCGAACTTCTTGAGGGAGTTGATGAAAAGGGGAGAATGATTGCTGTTCCTCTCGATAAGATCGGGCATGTCCTATCCTCGGCCTATTCCAG